>X13_Wolf__coassemble_267_pt1 | contig 10234 bp, 6 predicted proteins | sample X13_Wolf__metabat2_high_PE_009 | metagenome-assembled genome bin X13_Wolf | reverse complement strand
GATGCGACCCTCCTCCTCGCAGCGGTAACGCTCCTCGGGGATGAGCTCCTCGGGGGCATCGACATCGTCAGCGGCGCTGCGGTAGGGGAACACGCCCTCGAGCGCGCTCTCCCAGGCCTCCTGCAGTTCGGCCAGATCGAGCGTCTCTCCGTAGGCGGTGAACTCGTAGGGCTCGCAGGTCACGCCGAGCCCGACCACGCACACGCCGTCGGCCTCGGGCAGCGATGCGCCCTCGTCGAGCTCAACGACGAAGCAACCGTAGGAGTGGTCGAACAGGTCGCGGGCGTCGGCCTCGTAGTAGGCCTCGGACACCTCGAAGCCCAGGCGGTTGCCCAGGCAGGCCTTGAACAGGATCTCGGCCAGGCCGCCAAAGCCCGCAGTGGACACGGAGAGCGCCTTGCCCTCGCGCACGAGGCCCTCGACGGTGCGGAAGGCCGCGAGCAGGGAAGCGGACTCGGGCAGGAGGTCGTCGACCTGATAGGCAGGCTGGATCAGCGCGACGCGGTGGCCGGCGCCCTTGAACTCGGGCGATACCACGTTGGCGAGCTTGTCCACGGCCACGGCGAAGGAGACGAGCGTCGGCGGGACGTCGAGGTCCTCGAAGGAGCCGGACATGGAGTCCTTGCCGCCGATGGCGCCGGCGCCGAGCTCGACCTGAGCCATGAGGGCGCCCAGGACGGCGGCCATGGGCTTGCCCCAGCGCTCGGGCACGTCGCGCAGGCGCTCGAAGTACTCCTGGAAGGACAGGTAGACCTTCTCATGGTCGAAGCCGGTGGCCACGAGGCGGGAGATGCTCTCGACGACGGAGAGGTAAGCGCCGCGGTACTGGTCGGCGTCCATGATGTAGGGGTTGAAGCCCCAGGCCATGCCGGAGACCGTGGTGGTCTCGCCGTCGACCGGGAACTTGGCGACCATGGCTTGGTTGGGGGTGAGCTGGCGCTCGCCGCCGAAGGGCATGAGCACGGTCGCGGCGCCGATGGTGGAGTCGAAGCGCTCGGACAGGCCCTTGTTGGAGCACACGTTGAGGTCGCTCACGAGCTCGACCATGGCGTCATGGAAGGACTCGCAGGTCTCGGCGCCCGGCACCATGGGGACGGTGCTCTCGTAGATGCCGTCGAGCGTGCCGAACTCCTCGAGCGCGGCCTCGGCCAGCTCGCTCTCGGGGTCGATGGGGGCGATGCCCTGGGCCACGACGTGGACGTCCTGGTACTTGGGCGCGCCGTTGGAGTTGAGGAAGTCGCGGGAGAGGTCGACGATCGCGTCGCCCTGCCATGCCATGCGCACGCGGGGCTCGCAGGTGACCTCGGCGATCACGGTCGCCTCGAGGTTCTCCTCGGCGGCGTAGCCCATGAACTCCTCGACGTCGGCCTCGGCCACGGCCACGGCCATGCGCTCCTGGGACTCGGAGATCGCGAGTTCGGTGCCATCGAGGCCGTCGTACTTCTTGGTGACCATGTCGAGGTCGATGTAGAGGCCGTCGGCCAGCTCGCCCACGGCGACGGACACGCCGCCCGCGCCGAAGTCGTTGCAGCGCTTGATCAGGCGGCAAGCGTCGCCGCGGCGGAACAGGCGCTGCAGCTTGCGCTCCATGGGGGCGTTGCCCTTCTGGACCTCGGCGCCGTCCTTCTCGATGGACTCGACGTTGTGGGCTTTGGAGGAGCCGGTGGCGCCGCCGATGCCGTCACGGCCGGTGCGGCCGCCGAGCAGGATGATCTTGTCGCCGGGCGCGGGGCACTCGCGGCGGACGTGGCTCGCGGGCGTGGCGCCCACCACGGCGCCGACCTCCATGCGCTTGGCCATGTAGCCGGGGTGGTAGAGCTCGGAGACCTGGCCGGTGGCAAGGCCGATCTGGTTGCCGTAGGAGGAATAGCCGGCGGCTGCGGTGGTTACGATCTTGCGCTGGGGCAGCTTGCCGGCGATGGTCTCGGAGACGGGGACGGTCGGGTCGGCGGCACCGGTGACGCGCATTGCCTGATAGACGTAAGAGCGGCCGGAGAGCGGGTCGCGGATCGCGCCGCCCACGCAGGTGGCCGCGCCGCCGAAGGGCTCGATCTCGGTGGGGTGGTTGTGGGTCTCGTTCTTGAAGAGGAACAGCCAGTCCTGGTCCTCGCCGTCGACGTCGACGATCACCTTGACGGTGCAGGCGTTGATCTCCTCGGACTCATCGAGGTTGGTGAGGATCCCCTGTTTCTTGAGCCACTTCGCGCCGATGGTGCCCATGTCCATGAGGCAGACGGGCTTCTCGTCGCGGCCGAGCTCGTGGCGCATCTCCATGTAACGGTTGAAGGCGGCCTCGACGGCGGCGTCGTCGATCTCGATGTTCTCGAGGTTGGTGCCGAAGGTGGTGTGGCGGCAGTGGTCGGACCAGTAGGTGTCGATCACGCGAATCTCGGTGATGGTGGGGTCGCGGTCCTCATCCTTGAAGTACTGCTGGCAGAACGCGATGTCGGCCTCGTCCATGGCAAGACCGCGTTCGGCGATGAAGGAGGCGAGGGCGGCCTCGTCCATCTCGCGGAAGCCATCGATGATCTCGACCGGCTCGGGGTCGGGGATCTCCTGGGTGAGGGTCTTAGGCAACTCGAGCTCGGCGAGGCGGGACTCGACCGGGTTCACCACGTAGTCCTTGATGGCGTCGAAGTCCTCGGTGGAAAGATCCCCGGAGAGCAGGTAGACCTTTGCGGAGCGAACGGTGGGGCGCTCGCCCTGGGAGATCAGCTGCACGCACTCGGCGGCGGAGGCGGCGCGCTGATCGAACTGGCCGGGCAGCGCCTCGACGGCGAAGACGGTCGCGCCGGGCTCCTCGGGGAGCTCGTCATAGGCGAAGTCGACCTGCGGCTCGGAGAACACGGTGGGCACGCAGGAGCCGAACAGCTCCTCGTCGATGCCCTCGACGTCATAGCGGTTGATGACGCGCAGGCCCGTGAGCGCCTCGATGCCCAGGGTGTCGCGAAGCTCGGCGAGCAGCTGCTGCGCCTCGACGTCAAACCCGGGTTTCTTCTCTACGTACACGCGAGAGACCATTGAGTCCTGCCCTTCTTTCTGAACGGGTCGGTCCGTCGGCGGCGGTCGCACGACCTTGAGCCGAACGGTTTGCTAACCCTTCAATAATACGCCACCGTCCAGGCCTATCTGCCGTGCGTATGTGTGCAATTTGGGGACGGGTGCGTTTTTACACACGCGGGCTCGTGCCCGCGTTCCTCCACACGAATGGATGGTCCGTCCGCGACTTCAGCACTTCATAACCACTCTTACGCAAACGTCACCCGACGGTAAGGATGCGCAAAGCTTCGACGGGCACAATGGGGCGCAGCATCAAGACGAGGCCTTCCCGTATCTCCCAAAGCAGCGCTTGCCAAAACAGCGTCGGGGGGGGGTAGGCTCTCGGACACGGCGCCCATGGCGTCCGTGTGGAACCGAAGGGATGGGATGACACGTGAAGTACCTGGAGAACATCGAGCGAGTCGCCCGCGAGTGGCCCTGTCGGACCGCCGTGCGCGCATCGACGGGGATGGACCTGACCTATCGAGAGCTGTGGGCGGCGTCCGAGGCGCTCGCCGAGCAGGTGGGCAAGCGCGTTGAGCGCGGTGTGCCCGTCATCGTGTACGGCAACAAGGACCCGTTCATGGTCGTATGCTTTCTCGCCTGCATGAAGGCCGGATGCCCCTACGTTCCAATCGACGGCAACTCCGTGCCGCCGCAGCGCACCGCGTCAATCGCCACGCAGATCCTTGCGTCTATGACGGGCGACGCGGGCATCGAGGCCCCACTCGTGCTGGCGGTTGGAAGCTTCCCCACATGTGACGACATGCCGCCCGTCACCGTCATCGAGCATCGCGCCATCGGCGACCTCGTGGCGGCCGCGGGTCACTCCGACCGCGATCGCTGGATCGATGGGGAGGATCTCGCGTACATCCTGTTCACCTCCGGTTCGACCGGTGCGCCCAAGGGCGTCGAGGTCACGGCGGCCTGCTTTGACAACTTCTGCGCATGGGATCTCGAGCTCGCCCACGGCAACACCCCTGAGCGTTCGGATGGCCTCGTGTGGCTCGATCAGGCGCCCTTCTCGTTCGATCTGTCGGTGTTCGAGCTCGCCGGCGCCCTCGGCGGTGGCGGCACGTTGTACTCGCTGGCTGCCGAAACACAGCTCAGCATGGCGGCTCAGTTCGCCGCGCTCAAGGAGAGCGGCGCGGATATCTGGGTCTCGACCCCGTCGTTTGCCGAGCTTTGCCTTGCGAACGCCGATTTCGACCAGAACGCCATGCCCGAGCTCAGGCTCTTCTTGTTCTGCGGCGAGACGCTGCCGAACGCGACGGCCGCGCGCCTGCTCGAGCGCTTCCCGCGGGCTCGCGTGGTCAACACCTACGGTCCAACCGAGTCGACCGTCGCCGTCACCTCGGTTGAGGTGACGACCGAGATGGCGGCGAGCCCCGAGCCCTTGCCCGTGGGCGCCCCGCGCCTCGGCACGCGTATCCGCATCGTCGATGAGGAGGGGCGTTCCGTTCCCGCCGGAACCTTCGGCGAGGTCGTCATCGAGGGCGATACGGTCGCTCGCGGCTACTTTGGGCGGCCCGACCTCACGACGCGCGTCTTCGACACGGCCGTGCTCGACGGCGCCGCCGTGCGTGCCTACCGAACCGGCGATGAGGGTTATCTCGACGCCGAGGGCATGCTGCATTTCCGCGGCCGCCTCGATCTGCAGGTCAAACTCAACGGCTTCCGCATCGAGCTCGGCGAGATCGAGGGCCATCTGCGTCGCCTGCCCGAGATCGCCGCCGCCGCGGTCGCCCCGGTGTATCGGGACGGGAAGATCTCGCATCTCGTGGCGCATGTCGTGCCGTCGGCACCGCTCGGGGACACGCCGTTTCGCGCGGGCCTCGCGCTTAAGGAGCGCCTGGCCGAGTTCCTGCCCCATTACATGGTTCCGAAGAAGGTCGCGTTCCATGAGTCCTTGCCCATGACCGGCAACGGCAAGCTCGACCGCCGTGCCCTCACCGAGAAGAAATAGGCACCGATGGGCTTCTACACCTCCCCGTCGTTTTTCATGGCGCTCGCCGCAGCGGTCGTTCCCGCCGCAGTGCTCGGCTTCATGGAGAGGCGTATCAAGTACTACGGCTTCGCGGCCTCATGCGTGATGGTCGGTCTGCTCTTCGCGGGCAGCCCCGCCGGCGTCGCCGCGTTCGCGGTGTTTCTCGCGGTGGCGTTCGCGTCCATGCGCGCGACGCTCGCCAGCTGGAAGAGCGGCCGCAAGAGCATGGCGGTGTACCGCGCATCGCTTGTCGCGACCATTGCCCCGCTCGTCATCTACAAGGTGGGGGCGGTGTTCGATGCGAACCTGCTGGGCTTCATCGGCATCAGTTACCTCACCTTCAAGGCGGTGCAGGTGCTCATCGAAATCCGCGATGGGCTCATCGACGACCTCGGCGTCGTCGACTACCTGTACTTCCTGACGTTTTTCGCGACGTTCACCTCGGGGCCGATCGATCGGTCGCGCCGGTTCCGAGAGGACGCCGACAGGCGGCTCTCCCGGTCCGAGTACGCCGACCTCTTCAGTCGGGGCATCCTGTTCCTGCTCGCCGGAGCGGTGTCGCAACTGGTGCTGGCGACGATTGCGCAGACGGCCCTCGACCCTTCCGCTACCGCGCAGCTCGCGGGCGTGCCGGCGGTGATCTCGATTCCCGGGCCGGCGCCGGTGCGCACCATCGCTCGCGCGTACGTCTACGCCCTGTACCTCTTCTTCGACTTTGCCGGCTATTCACTCATGGCGGTGGGGGCGAGCTACTGCTTCGGCATCGCCACGCCCCAGAATTTCCGTGCCCCGTTTGCGGCGCAGGACATGAAGGACTTTTGGAACCGTTGGCACATCACGTTGTCCACGTGGCTGCGCGACTTCGTCTTCATGAGGTTCGTGCGCATGGCCTCCAAGCGAAAGCTCTTCTCGAGCCGTTTGCACACGGCGTGCGCGGCCTACCTGGTCGACATGCTGCTCATGGGCGCGTGGCATGGACTGACCATCGACTACCTCGCGTACGGCCTGTATCACGGCGTGTTGCTCGCGCTCACCGAGGTCTACCAAAAGCGGTCGGCCTTCTACAAGCGGAACAAGCGCAAGCGTTGGTACCGGGCGCTGTCGTGGTTCGTCACGATGCAGCTCGTGGTCATCGGCTTCGCGCTCTTCTCCGGCCAGCTCACCCACATCATCGAAAGGATCATCAATGGATAGGAACGAACTCGAGGCAGAAGTCCTCGACATGCTGGAAGACATCTGCGACGACGAGGCCGTGCGCGAGGAGCGCGACATCGACTTGTTCGCGGCGGGTCTGCTCGACTCCCTCGCCGCTATCGAAGTGCTCGTCGAGATCGAGGAGCGCTTTGGTGTGGATATCGCGCCCACCGCGGTCGAGCGCTCGGAAATGAACACGGTGAACAAGATCATCGAGCAGATCGCGGTGAGACTGTGATGGGCGCGGAGGGCCGTCCGGGCGAGGGCATGCGCTCCGCGGGGCGCGGCCCGTCTGCGCTTGCGCGCCTGCGTGCCTTGACGCCCGAGCGCATGCGCACATGGTTCTACTCGGACGCGACTTCGGCGGCCGTCGCTTGGTTTGCGGCCGTTGTGGTGCTCGTGGCAGTGCTCGGGTGGTTTTTCGTGCTTTCCCCGTATGGCGCGCCGGCAAGCCCGGTGTATGCCGAGTTCTAAGGGGTTGTCATGAGAAGACGCATCATCGCCCTGGCCCTGGCTGCGACGCTCGCCGTCGGCGGCGGTGCCGCGTATGCCTGGGAGAGTCGGCTGACAGATGAAGATGTGCCTTGCGTGGGCTATCCCACGGCGCAAGAGGTGTCGAGCTGGCAGCTCATGCGGAGTCAATACGAAAGCAGCGCCGAGCGCGGCGAGCCGGTCGCCCCGGTGTTCGGGTCTTCGGAGCTCAATCCGGGGCCGGCGGGTTTCTCCCATCCGGGCAACCTGCTTGCTCCCGGTACCTACGATGTGGGCGCGCTGATGGCGGGCCGCGCGGGTTGTGCGGACCTGTGGCAGGCAATCGAGATCGGTGCCTTTGCCTCGGTGGCGGATGCCCCGCGCCGCGTGGTGCTTCTCCCGAGCATCCAATGGTTCATGACGTACCGCCGCCCCGCGCGTGATTTTCCCGATGTTTATTCATCCGGGGCTTTCGAGGCGTTCATGGCGAATGCCGATATATCCGATGGGCTGAAGCGTCGCGTGGCTCAACGCGCGGTCGAGTACGGCGCCGGAGAGCCGGCAAACGAGGGACCCGTCGAGCGCATCGTGCGCGATGTGGATGAGGCGGCAAAGACCCTTGCATCCGATGTGCGCCTCGCTCACGACCTGGCGGTCGACGGTCGGGGTTCCCGTGCTGCAGGCGACGTGTCCGCCCCGCGACCGGCCCACGCGACCGGCGGTCCCGATTGGGATGCGGTGTTCAGTGAGGCCGATCGCGCCGCCCGGGCTCAGGCGACGGGCAACGACCTTGGAATGAGCGACGTCTGGTACGGCAAGCATTTCAAGACGTGGCTGGAGGGCGCGAACAAGAGCTGGAAGGTGCGGGGTGACGAGTACTTCAGCTCGCAGGAGTTCGAGGATTTCAAGATGGTTCTCGACGTGTGCCGCGAGACGGGGATCGAACCGCTCATTGTGATTCAGCCCGTCAAGGGAGCGGCCTACGACCAGACCGTTTACACGTGCGAGGTCCGTCAGCAGTACTATCGCATGGTGCGCGATGCGGCCGCCGATGCGGGATTCCAGGTCGCGGATTTCTCCGGTCATGAGTACGACCGGTATTTCCTGCGCGACTACTCCCATCCCTCGGAGCTCGGGTCGGCGTACTATTCGAAGGCCATCTACACCTTCCTGAAAACCGGCCATGCCGACACCGGTCCGTCTGGAGACGTCCTGTTGGCGGGTGCTTGAGCGCGCGCGGGAGGGTGAACGCCCGTGTGATGGGTTCAAAAGATTGGGTATAAGGCCCAAAACCGTGTGGCACCCGAGGTCTCGATGGACCGCGGGCGCCGCCCTCATGTAAGGAAGCCCATGTTCGATGAGAAATCGCGCCGCGCCGCCTCGCTGATCGCGTTCGGCGTTTGCCTCTATGCCGCCGTCATGCACCTCGACGTGGTGATCGGCGCCTTGTCCGCCGTTATCAACATCTTCTTCCCGGTGTTGCTCGGCCTTGGATTCGCCTTCGTGCTGAACGTGCCCGTCTCGGGCATGGAGCGCATGCTCGGCCGCCTGGTCGAGCGCCTCCCGGAGGAGAAGCGTCCTCAGCCGGGTCTTGTGACCGTGGTGAGCATCGTGCTGGTGCTCATCGCCATCGCCGGCGTGGCCGTCATGGCCGTCACAATGCTCGTGCCCGAGCTCATTGCCTCCGCTCGCACCGTCGCGCCCCTCCTCGCCGAGCGCCTGCCCGAGATCGAGCGCGGCCTGGCGGCCGAGGGCGTGGACGTGGACAAGCTCATGGCCTGGCTGCAGCCTGCCGCCGGTTCGGCCTCCAGCTCGCAGGGCCTGCAGGGCCTGATGAACTTCGGCCTCGGCTCCATCGCCACCTCGGTGTTCGCCGCCGCGCGCTCCACCGTCTCGGTTGTCTCGAGCACGGTGTTCGCCTTCGTCATCGCCGTGTACGTTCTGGCGAGCAAGCGCGTGCTCGGCCGTCAGGTCAACCGCGTGATGGATGCCCATCTCGACCCGCGACACGCATCGCGCATCCGCCACGTAGCGGCGTTGGCAACCGATACGTACTCCAAGTTCCTCTCGGGGCAGTGCCTGGAGGCGTGCATCTTGGGCACGCTTATCTTCATCGCGTTCTCCCTCTTCCGCCTGCCGTATGCCGGGCTCATCGGCTTCCTCACGGCGGTCTTCGCCTTCGTGCCGTATGTGGGCGCCTTCGCGTCGTGCGCCATCGGCGCGTTTCTCACCTTGCTCGCCTCGCCCGGCCAGGCGATCATCTGCGTGATCGTGTACCTGGCCGTCCAGTTCGTCGAGAACCAGTTTATCTATCCCCATGTGGTGGGTTCCTCCGTGGGCCTCTCCGCGCTGTGGACCCTCATCGCCGCGCTCGTGGGCGGCAAGCTCTTCGGCATTGTGGGCATCGTGTTCTTCATTCCCATCGTGGCGGTGCTCTACGAACTCGTCCGTCAGTGGACCAACGCCCGCCTCGCCGAGCGCCTGGCCGCGGGCGAGCTTTCGGAATAGGCCTTTGGGTCGATTTGCCATCTGCCACTACCGGCGCAGCGGTTCGCGAACTCCTGGCGGCCCGTCTCGCCGATACCCGCATAAGGTCTTTGTATCGCGTCCTCGCGTTCGCCTAAACGCGGGGAATGTGGGTACGAAAAGCGAATACGACATCACGTGGATAGGCTGCGCATGATCGAGATTCGCGACATCACCAAGACATATAAGACTGGGGACCTGGTCCAGCGCGCTCTGGACGGCGTCTCCGTCACCTTCAGGGAGAGCGAGTTCGTGGCGGTTCTGGGCCCATCGGGTTCCGGCAAGACCACGTTCTTGAATATATTGGGCGGCTTCGACCACGCCGATTCGGGCGACATCGTGGTGAACGGAACCTCGACCCGCGACTATACGGATGCGGAGTGGGACACGTACCGCAACCACCGCGTGGGTTTCATCTTCCAGAGCTACAACCTCATCCCGCACCAGACGATTTTGGCCAACGTGGAGCTCGCGCTCACGTTGGCGGGCGTGGACCGCGCTGAGCGGGAGCGCCGTGCCCGTGCCGCGCTCGAGCGCGTGGGCCTGGGCGCGCATGTGAACAAGAAGCCATCGCAGCTCTCGGGCGGCCAGATGCAGCGCGTCGCCATCGCACGCGCGCTGGTGAACGATCCCGAGATCGTGCTTGCCGATGAGCCCACGGGCGCCCTCGATACCGAGACGGGCATCCAGGTGATGGATCTGCTCGCGGAGGTTGCGCGCGAGCGGCTCGTGATTATGGTCACGCACAACCCACAGCTCGCCGAAGATTACGCGACGCGCATCGTGCGCATCAAGGACGGGCGTCTTGCCGGGGATACGTGCCCCGTGACGGAGAATGAGGTCGAGGCCGCGCGTGCGGTTGCCCTCGCCCATCCCGGCGAGGGTCCCGCGCACCGCTCGTCAATGGGCCTGCTCACGGCGCTCTCCCTGTCCTTCAACAACCTCATGACCAAGAAGGGCCGCACCATCATGACGGCCTTCGCCGGGTCGATCGGCATCATCGGCATCGCGGCGATT
>X13_Wolf__coassemble_265_pt1 | contig 10315 bp, 10 predicted proteins | sample X13_Wolf__metabat2_high_PE_009 | metagenome-assembled genome bin X13_Wolf | reverse complement strand
CTAAATAGCCATTTAGCTGATCGTTGAGCTCGATTTTCTCGTCAACAGTTCCGAGGATTCTCGCAATAGCTCGCTGCTCATCGATATCCTCCGGCACTTCGAGCTCAACCGACTTCATCGTTGCACCAGAAACTTCTTTGAACGTTGTCCCCGACCCCAGCGCCGCAATCTTATCTGCATTTGCCTTGAGGAGGTAATACAGGAAGAGAGAATCAATTTTGTCGTTGGGGACAACGGATTTAAAACCCTGATTTGTGCACACGGGACACGACGCTATAGCCACGTACCCTATGGGTGCGCGCGAACTAAAAAGAACGGAACCCGTGGGCAGCATCTTTACCGAAGCGCTTGCATAGCCTTCATTCGTGATGCTCTTTGATCCACAAGCGATATAGCGAGATCTGTAGCCGGTCAAATCTTTAGGACTAATCCACGGTATATCACCGTTCCAAAAAGCGGGGTTTTTCGTAGAGGGCGTAGCTCCCCCAACAACATCACCGAGCTCTTCCACCCTTTTGATTGCCCTGGTATTCATCCCTTTTCCATCTTTTCGGTCGAATGACAATTAGACTACTTCCCATACACCTCTTCATGAGTGCCCGTTCGGACGAACACAAGCTCATTGCCACTCAGTTTGTACATAAGCACCCACTGGTCCTTGGCGGGATTTGGCGCTGAATCCACATGAATCGCTCGGTAACCCAGCCATGAACCGACGAGTGCATGGTCTTTGTAGCGTCTTGATAGCTGACCTTCATCGCTCGCAAGCAGCTCAGCAATTGCAACCTTCAGCGCTGCCATATTCCAGTGTTTCTTCTTGCACGCCTTCACATCACGTTCGAACCGCGGGGAAAATGATGCCGAGTACATTCACATCCCCTACAATCCAAGCGCAGCAAACAAGTCGTCGGCGGACGCATACGTCACGTGTGCGGGATCTGCCAGCATGTCTTCAGTCTCCTGAATTGCTTCAATGGTTTCCGCAGGCATGCCCTTGAAATCATTGCGCGGCGTTGCCAGCGGACGAATCTCCACCCACGGCTTATTGTTCTTGAACACCGTGATCGGGAGACCCGTTGCGTTCGCGTTCGCAGTGAGCTTGCTGAAATTGGTTTTAGCCTCGGCCATACCGACCGTCGCTACTGAAAGGCTCATTTCAGCTCCCTTTTTAGCCCTATAAGTAGCCCTAATTTTAGCACTACTTAATTAGGAAAGATACTTCTCATGAGATGCCTTTACATTGCTTTGGTTCACCATAGCGTAGTGCATAGTGGTTTCGATCTTGGAGTGACCCAGCAGTCTTTGCACCTGCTCGATGGGCATACCTTTGTCGATTGCGTGCGTGGCCAGTGTACGTCGGAACTTATGAGGATGCACCCTACCAACCTGCGCTTTCTCTCCCAGCGCCTTGATCCTCTTCTCAATCGTACAGACGCTCAGCCGTTGTGTCCTGCCATTGAGCGACACGAATAACGCCGGATTGCTGTCGTTACGCGATTCGAGGTACGCGGCTAGATGGAGCTTTGTTCGCGCGTCGAAGTACACGGGACGCTGCTTGTTGCCCTTGCCCGTAACAACGCACTCCCTCCCCTGAATATCGACGTCGTCTATATCCAGGCGAATCAACTCTCCCACGCGCATCCCCGTCGATGCGAGCAAGTCAACCATTGCCAGGTCGCGCTTGCTGTCGCAGCTGTCGCGCAGCGCCTCCAGGTCCTCGTCTGATAGCGTTTCCTTCGCCTTCACCGCAGCTTTCACCCGCTTTATCTTACGGACGGGGCTCTTAACGATATAATCCTCGTCCTCAAGCCATGAAAAGAAGCTCGAGAAGATGCGCCGAATGTTATCGATGGTCACTTTGCTCGAGCCACGCTCAAGCTCATACACGCTGAGATATTTCCTCAAGTCGTCGCTTGATACGTGCGCGATGGGTTTTGATAGCCATGATTCCATGTGCTGCAGGGTCGCCTCGTAATACGCAATGGTTTTGGGTGAACAACCCTCCACTTCCTTGGCGGTTAGAAACAGCTCGAGCAAATCACCATTGTCGACAGGTTCACGCACGCCTTCTGGGCGCCTGAGAGCCTCTGCAAGGCGTTTGAATTGAAACGGACTCAAGATGGGCTGCATCTCCACTAAAACGGCCTCAATAAGCGCTTCCACTTGTCTTCTCCCTCGAGATCGGTGTACGGACCTGGAAAGCGTAAGTTTTATTTGTCAGCCCCATTTGCCCTTTCCGATTCGTGACGCATTGCGCCACAAATTGAGCTGGGCTCACTATCGAAGGCTTTCTCGCATATCCAGCCCTGATAGCCGCATGTGATACATAGGCGAGTGCACAGACGCAAAGTGAAGCGCGCAGACATATAAATGGCTATTTAGCCGCCTGAGATCGATCTTCGAGACGTCAATCTCACCGGACATGAGCTTGGGGAGCAGGGCGTCGCGTGTTATTTCAAGTGCGCGATTTTCTCGAAGGATATTTGCCTGCAGAGCGGCAATAGACTTAAACAGGAGCTCTAAGCGATCTCGCAGCTGCATGTCTACGGGGAGCTTCAACATATATTCCGGCAATGCCTTCTTTCCCAAATGCAGGACGGTCGTTCCATTCACAAATCCTAAACAGTGATTGTGAAAATCCTCGGTTTGGAGCATTGCCGCCAATAACTCATTGGATATCGATGCATCGGAGCTTGAGACTTTAACCAAATCGCATGAAGCAAGCATCCGCTCATATCCACCGGAATCAATTACTTGGATTGCGCGCCCAATAATGTCAGCATTTTGAGTCAGGTCTGTGTGCGCAACGATAATTTCTCCGAGTTCGACAAACTGGCTGGCCTTTGCCCTTGCAGGAACGATGGGCTTGCAGCCGTCTGATCGATAAGAGCCGTCACGGTTGAAATTCTTTATTCCAAGCATGCCGATAGCGGATCTCTCAACAAGCTCAGCGCTTTTGTAGGAGTATCCGCTTTGAATTTGCGCGACATCTTTTAATGGGATGTGCTGCCATTGGCTACCCTCCCGTTCAATCGAACAGGAGATCTCTTTGCTCACTATTATCTTCCGCAGCTCTTCTAAATAGCCATTTAGCACAAATCCGAAAACTCAACGATGCGCCTCTGGCTACAACGGACCTCGGATTCAGATTCGATAGGTCGCATTACACCCCATTACTGTACAACCCCAGTTCATCACAACAGCAGTAGGCAACGATATGATTTCTCCGAAAGCTCAATGCAGATTATCGAATATGCGATGTGTTTCCCGAACCTACGATAAGACGGCTATACCTGATATCGAATTTGTAGCGCAATGAGTCATGTTTCTTACTCATAATTGCCTATCTTTTTGATAGGCTGTCGAGTATATTCGACAAAATGACGTACTTTTTGTCCAACATACTCGACAAATGCAGAGCAAATACCGGGCACATGAAAAAGCCCCGAGCGGGTACTTCCGCTCGGGGCTTAGATAGCTGTTGATAGACTCGGAACCCAAATCTACTTGGAAGACACCTTCTTCGCCGTCATCTTCTTCGTAGTCGACTTCTTGGCAGCGGTCTTCTTCGCGGTCGAAGCCGTCTTCTTCGCGGCGGCCTTGCCGCGGGCGGGTTTCTTCTCCTTGCCGGGACAGTCCATGTTCACGCAGATGCGCCAGGGGCCGCGCGCGGTCTCGACCACCACGACAGGCGCGCCGCAGTGCTCGCAGACCTCTCCGGTAGCGGAAGGCTTGCCGCGAGCGGGCAGCGGGTAGCTCACACCGCAGTCGTCGTAGTTGGTGCAACGGATGAAGCGCTTGCCGCTCTTCTCGCTCTTATGTGCGATCAGATCGCCGTGACGGCCCGCCTCGGCGCACACGGAGCACTCGCCCACCTTGAGGTCGGGCTCGTAGTTGGTGGGGCACTTGGGGTTCACGCACTGCTCGTAGGCCTTTTGGCGGAACGGCTGGCACTTGATGCGCGGCGCTCCGCACTCGGGGCATACGGCGGCCTCGCCCTCGAGCGGGCTCACCTTCACACCGGAGGGTACGGGGTAGGTCACATCGCAGTCGGGCCAACCCATGCAGCCGATAAAGCTGCCGCGCGTCTTGGCGCTCGTCTTCATGACGAGGTCCTTGCCGCACGTGGGGCAGGCGCCCACGCGGGCATCGGCGGTGACGGCGTCGGAGATGGCCTCACCCAGATCGTCCTTGTGCTCGATGAGCGCGTCGAGCATGCCGGCAAGCAGGGCGCGGGAGTGATCCACGACGTGCTCCTGCGTGTCGGCGCCCTCGGCGACCTTGGTCATGTCGGCATCGAGCTCGGCGGTCATGTCGGGCGTGGTGACGCGCGGCGCGAACTCCGAGAGCGCGTCGATGATGGCGATGCCGAGCTGGCTCGGCTCGATGGGGTCGTTCTTGAGGTAGCGCACCGCGTACAGGCGCTCGATGATGCTCGCGCGCGTCGACTTGGTGCCCAGGCCGCGCTTTTCCATCTCCTGGACGAGCTTGCCCTGGCTGTAGCGCGCGGGCGGCTCGGTCTGCTTGGCCTCGAGCTTGATGTCGCGCACGTCGATGACGTCGCCCTCAGCCAGCGCGGGCAGCTGCTCGTCGCGCTTGAGGCCGTAGGGGTAGGCCTCGCGGAAACCCGCCTCCACCAGCACGTCGCCGCTGGCGGCGAACGGCTCGCCGCCGACATCGATGGACAGCTTGGTGTTCTCGATGGTGGCCGGACCCATCAGCGTCGCCAGGAAGCGACGGGCGATGAGGTTGTAGAGCTTGAGCTGACCGCCGTCGAGCGTGGTGGGATCGCCCTGACCGGTGGGGTGGATCGGCGGGTGGTCGGTGGTCTCGACCTTGCCGCGCGTAGGCGTGAGCGGGCCGGCGAGGACCTTCTTGCACACGGGCGCTAGCGCCGGGGTGCCGGAGGCCAGGCCACGCACGATGCCCTCGATGTCCAGCGTCTTGGGATACACCGTGTTATCGACACGGGGATAGGAGATGAAACCGCTCATGTAGAGGGACTCGGCGATGCGCATGGTGCGCGCGGGGCTGATGCCCTCGGCCGCCGCTGCCGCCTGCAGCGCGGTGGTGTTGAACGGCACCGGAGGCTGCTGCTTGCGGCTGCGCTTCGCCACAGCGGTGATGGTGCCGGTGGTCGCCCCCTCAACATGTGCGTACGCCGCCTCGGCAGCCGCCTTGTCCGTGAAGCGCGCCGTGGTGTGGGCGATCTTGAACTCTTGGCCGGAGGCCTCGCCAAGCCCTCGGATCTGCCAGTAATCCTCGGGCACGAAGGCCATGCGCTCGCGCTCGCGCTCGACCACCAGGGCGAGCGTAGGGGTCTGCACGCGACCGGCGGAGCGCACGTTGCCAAAGCCGCCGAACTTGGCGAGCGTGAGGTAGCGCGTGAGGACAGCGCCCCAAATGAGATCGATGTACTGGCGAGACTCGCCGGCGTCGGCCAAATCCTGGTCGAGCTCAACCAGATTGGCAAAGGCCTCGGTGACCTCGCCCTTGATGAGGGCAGAGTAGCGGGCGCGGCGCGCGGTCAGGTCAGGGGCCACCTCGCGGATCATGTTGAGGGCGTCAGAACCGATGAGCTCGCCCTCGCGGTCGAAGTCCGTGGCGATGATGACCTCGTCGGCCTTTTTGGCGAGGTTCTTGAGGACGCGGATGATCTCCTTCTCCGCGGGGTTCTTGATAATCGGCGACCACGTGAGATACGGCAGGCTCTCGACCTTCCAGCCCTTGATGTTGATGCCGTTTGCGAGGAAGGGCTTGCGCTAGGTGTCATACGGCGGGCGGGCAAGGCCGTCGGGCACGCCGGCAGGCAGGACCTCACCGTCCTCGGTCAGGCTGTACCAGCCCATCTTCTTGTCGAAAAGGATCTCGTCGGGGAAATCCGGTGCGAGGATGTGGCCGGCCAGGCCCATTGAGACCCAGTCCTCGCCGTCGACCTTGAAACGGTAGACCTGCGTGTTATAGACCTTGTCGTTCTTCGGCGCGCCAGCGTCGGCCAGCAGCTGAGCGATCTTCTGCGCAGCGATGTTCTTCTCTGCAACGACGAGCTTCACAAGGGCTCCTTTTCGTACGGCGCGGGTGCGCCAGACATATTTATATATAGTGTGGGTCAGTGTACACGAGTTCTACCGTTCACGCTAAAAGCCCACGCTGCGGCAGAGGGATCAACCTCGAACCACTCGCGAACGCCCTCTGCCGGCTGCCTTTGCCCCCATCGGCCACTTTCGCATTGCTCGGCCGCCCCCGCGTCGCTCGGCCGCCCCCGCGTCGCTGAGATGCAACGAAAGTCACGCTCGAGCACCCGATTTTGTGACTTTGGTTACATTTCGAGCTGTGACTTCGGCTGCATTTCGAGCACGGAAAAGAAAGCACCCGGGATCCTCATCCCGGGTGCTTGGCATCATTGCGATTGTGCTTCGGTCGAGCTTGGACCGTCCGGCTGGGTGCGCGCCACGCGCCCGGGTGCATCCTGCCCGTCAGGGCATACGCCACCCGCCTGGGCGTGTGCCGTGCGACTACTCGTCGTCGTCCTCGTCGTCGCCAAAGAGGCCCAGGCGACTCTCGGTGAGGCCGGCCTTGCCGTCGCGCGCCACAACCACAAAGCGGGTGATCATGAGCGAGACCTCGTACAGGGACAGCATGACCGCATACATGAAGATCAGCGTCACAGGCGAGGCATCGGGCGTGATGGACGCGGAGACCACGAGCATGATCACGTAGACGTAGCGCCATGCCGCACGGAAGCTGGCATAGGGCACGATGTGGAACACGGCCAGGTAGAACACGATGAGCGGGAGCTCGAACGACACGCCGAAGCCGATCATGAGCAAGAGCTCGGTGTTGATGAAGTCCTCGAGCTGGGGCATGGCGGCGCCGATGGAGCGGGTCTCCTCGAGCAGCCACTCAAAGGCGGCCGGCGCGATGAAGGCATAGCAGAAGATGACGCCGGCGAAGAACAGCATGGTGGCAACCAACACCGTGGGGACAACCCAGCGGCGCTCATTGGGACGCAGGGCCGGCAGGAAGAACGCGAGAATCTGCCAGATGATCATGGGCGTGCACATGGCGAGCGCGACCTTGATGGCGATGTTGAACTTGATGGAGAAGCCGCCGAGCGAGGTCATGACAGAGAGCTGCTCGCCGGGCTGCAGGGAGCCGTTGATCGGGTCCTTGAGGATGTCAACCAGCGTGGGGGCGGCAAAATACATGAAGACGGTGGCGGCGAGCACCGACACGACGACGATGGTGAGGCGACGGCGCAGCTCACCGAGATGGTCCATGAGCGGCATGCGCGCGGGTCCGATGGGCATTACTGCTCCCCTCCCTTCGACTCATCCTCGACAGGTACGGCCTCGGCCTCCACAGCGGGAGCCGCGGCGCGCTTGCGCGGACGGCGGGCGTACAGGTCCTCGGTGGTCAGCACCTCGGGTTCGGGAGCCTCCTCGGCCACCTGCTCGGGGTCGGGCTCAGGCTCGACAGCGGGAGCCTCGTCTGCAGGGGCATCCTCGGCGGGAGCGCTCTTGCCGTCCTCGGCGTCGACCGCAGCGGCCTCGGCCTCCTTGGCGGCGCGCTCCGCAGCCAGGCGGGCGCGACGCTCGGCAAAGGTCTCCTTGCGCACCGGGGCTTCCTCAGTTGAAGCGGAGCCCTCGGCGTCGGCATCCTCGTCCTCCGCGGCAACGGCCACCTTGGGGGCCTTGGCAGCGGCGGCCATGGGATCCACGACCTCGGTCTGGACGACGGCGGTCAGCTTCTCCTGCGTCTCCCGGAACTGACGCAGGGCACGGCCGATGGTGCGGCCCATCTGCGGCAGCTTGTCGGGACCGAACAGCAAGAAGCCAAAGACCAGGATGATGACCAGCTCGGTCGATCCAATTCCTAGCACGGGATACCTCCCAGTTTCCTCAAATGTCCATGCGGCGCTCCGTGCGCCGTCCAAAGCGGCAATATTCCAAGTATAGCGCCGCCGTACGCCACGCCCCGCGACGAGTCGCCGTACGGATAAAGCCTTACGCTGCGCTGATGCTAATGTCCTTATCGACGCCCAAAAGCTGCGCGACGCGCAGGACGTTCGGCTGGGCGCCCGTGATGGACAGGGCGCGCTCACGCTCAGAGGCGCGGCGGGCGGCGCCGACCAGCACGCCGATGCCCGTGGAATCGATATAGGGAACCTGGGAGAAATCGAGCTCGACGCGCTCGGTGGGCTGCTCGAGGGCCAGATCGATTGCGTTGCGGAGCTTGTCGGCGTTCGAGATGTCGATCTCGCCCTCGACGGCGATGAGGTAGCGCTCTGCACTGGGATGCGTGGTGATGGCGAGTTCCATATCCATGCCTTTCGATTGAGTCGCGCTCGGCGCGATCGTTTACTTGCTCAGCGCCTCGAGGCGCTCGCGGGCGTAATCGCCCACACCGTAGGTATCGTCCTCGGCGGCGGTGTCGACGGCCTTGCGATAGGCCTTCTCGGCCTTGCCCGTATCGCCGTGGGATTCGTAGAACATGCCGAGGTTCGCCCATGCGGGCGCGAACGTGGCGTCGCGCGCGACGAAAGCCTCGAGGTCCGCGATGGCTTGCTCATGCTCACCGGCGTAGAACACGCAGATGGCGCGATCCACCTCGGCCGCCGGAGAGGCGTTGTTCGCAAGGTACTCGTCGTAGTGGACGATGGCCTGCTTGAAGACGTCCTGGGCCTTCTGCTGGTCCTCCTCGCTTTTGGCGCCGTTCATGGCGGACATGCCCATATCGAAGAAGTTGTTGGCCAGCGTGAGCGGGTCATCTGATACGGGGGCGGCGGAACCGTCGGCCACCTTGGCGTTACCCTCCTCGTCAAGCTCGACGTCGGGATGGCCCTCGGGCATCTCGACCGAAGCATCCTCGGAGGCGGCCTCGGGCTCGCGCGAGCCCAGCTCGTTGATGGTCACCGTGGTGCCCACGAGGTAGCCGATCACCACGCCGAGCACCAGCGAGATGCCGGTGATAGCGAGCACCATCCAAAACGGCGGGGACTGACGCTGCGGGCGGGCGGGATCGGAGTTGGCCGGAGCGGCGGGCTCGGCAGACGGGCGACGCCCATCCGCCTCGGCGACGTTATCGGACGCGGGCTCGGGCACGGACTCCGCCTCAGCCAGCTCGTCGTCGAAGAACTCGTCGAAATCGTCGGTCATTTAGGCACGCTCCTCGAGCGCGAGCTGGGCGCTCACGAGCTTGACGGCCAACACAAGCACCTCAAGCGCAGAAGAAAGATCCTCAACGCTGGGATAGCTCGGGGCGATGCGGATGTTGATATCGTGCGGGTCCTCGCCATAGGGCCAGGTGGCGCCTGCCGGGGTGAGGGTGACACCCATCTCGCGGCACAGGGCGCCCACACGCTTGGCGGAGCCCTCGGGGCCGTCGAAACTCACAAAATAGCCGCCGCGCGGATGCGTCCAAGTGGCGCAACCGGTGCCGTCCAGGCCCTCATGCAGCTTGGCATCGACGCACTCGAAGCGCGGGCGCATGAACTCGGCATGACGACGCATATGGGCGCGCACGGCGTCCAAGTCGGGCAGGAAGCGCACGTGACGCAGCTGGTTGAGCTTGTCGGCGCTGATGAGACCGGCCTGCAAGTGATGCGCGATCTCCTTGATGACCACGGGAGAGGCGGCAACAAAACCCACGCCGGCACCGGGGAAGGTGATCTTGGAGGTGGAGGCAAAGGCGATCACGCGATCCTCGTTGCCGGCCTCGCGCGCGGCGTCGAAGACGTTGAGAAGCTCGTCGCCCTCGTCGTACAGGTCGTGCACACAGTAGGCGTTGTCCCAGAAGATGCGGAAATCGGGGGCGGCTGTCTTCATCGAGGTGAGGCGACGGACCGTCTCGTCGGAGTAGGTGTCGCCCGTGGGGTTGGAATACTTGGGGACGCACCAGATGCCCTTGATGCCCTCGTCGGCCGCGACGAGGCGCTCGACCTCGTCCATGTCCGGACCGTTCTCGGTCATGCGCACGGGAACGTTCTCGATGCCCAAATCCTCGGTGATGCCGAAGTGGCGGTCGTAGCCGGGCGCGGGGCAAAGGAACTTGACGCGCGCACCGTCGTGCGCGGCGGAGAACTCGGACCACGGAGCATGGCCGCACGTGCCCTTGAGCCAGCACATGGCCACGGAATCATGCTCGATCAGCAAGCTGGAGCTACCGAGCACGAGCGTCTGGGACGGATCGACGCCCAAAAACTCCCCGGCGAGCGCGCGGGCGGAGGGGATGCCCTCGAAGCAGCCGTAGTTGCTGCAGTCCACGCCGCCGTCGGTAAGGTCGGAGTCGGCGCCGAGCAGGTCGAGCATGGGGC
>X13_Wolf__coassemble_260_pt1 | contig 10489 bp, 11 predicted proteins | sample X13_Wolf__metabat2_high_PE_009 | metagenome-assembled genome bin X13_Wolf | reverse complement strand
CCCTCAAGAAGCGCGGGGGCACCGGCCTCCAATGGGAGCTGTCCTCCGTCGAATAGACGCGACTTCTCCAAGGCGTCCTCATCGAGCCTCGCCCATCAACGAAAAAGCGCCTCGCACCCGAACTGACGTCGGATGCGAGGCGCTTTCATGCGGGGAACCCAGTGCGCGACAGCGCTTTGACTAATCGCGCGTGAGCTTGCGGTGGACGCGATGCGGCTTGGCGGCATCCTCGCCCAGGCGGGCGACGCGGTTCTCCTGATACTGCTCGAAGTTGCCCTCGAACCAATACCAGTTGCCGGGATTCTCGTCGGTGCCCTCCCACGCCAGGATGTGGGTGGCCACGCGGTCGAGGAACATGCGGTCGTGGGAGATTACCACGGAGCAGCCGGGGAACTCCAGCAGCGCGGACTCGAGCGCGGAGAGGGTCTCGACGTCGAGGTCGTTGGTGGGCTCGTCGAGAAGCAGCAGGTTGCCGCCCTGCTTCAGGGTGAGCGCGAGGTTCAGGCGGTTGCGCTCGCCGCCGGACAGCACGCCGGCACGCTTCTGCTGATCCTGGCCCTTAAAGCCGAAGCTCGCCACGTAGGCGCGGCTCGGGACCTCGTTCTCGGCGACCTGCATGATGTCCAGACCGTCGGACACGACCTCCCACAGGGTCTTGTCGGGGTCGATGCCGCCGCGCATCTGGTCCACGTAGGAGATCTTGACGGTCTCACCGATCTCCAGGTTGCCGCTGGTAAGCGGCTCAAGCCCCACGATGGTCTTGAACAGGGTGGTCCTACCCACGCCGTTGGGGCCGATCACGCCCACGATGCCGTTGCGCGGCAGGGTGAAGGAGAGGTCGTCGATGAGCACGCGGCCGTCGAACTCCTTGTGCAGGTGCTCGGCCACCAGGACCTTGGAGCCCAAACGCGGGCCCACGGGGATGCGGATATCGGTGTAGTCGACCTCCTGGCTGGCGCGAGCCTCGGCCTCCATTTCCTCGTAACGGGCCAGACGCGCCTTGTTCTTGGCCTGACGCGCCTTCGGGGAGGAACGCACCCAGTCGAGCTCGGCGGCGATGCGCTTGGCCAGGCGCTCCTCGCGCTGGCCCTGAGCGGCGGCGCGGGCGGCCTTGGTCTCGAGGTAGGTGGAGTAGTTACCCTTGTAAGGGTAGAGGTGACCGCGGTCGACCTCGCAGATCCACTCGGCCACGTGGTCGAGGAAGTAGCGGTCGTGCGTGACGGCGAGCACGGCGCCGGGGTAGTTCTTGAGGAAGTGCTCGAGCCACAAGATGGACTCGGCGTCCAGGTGGTTGGTGGGCTCGTCGAGCAACAGCAGGTCGGGGGCCTCGAGCAGCAGCTTGCACAGGGCCACGCGGCGACGCTCGCCGCCGGAGAGCACGTTCACCGGCATATCGGAATCGGGCAGCTGGAGGGCGTCCATGGCCTGGCCGAGCTTGGAGTCGATGTCCCAGCCGTCGGCGGCGTCGATCTCGTCCTGCAGACGGCCCATCTCGGCCATGAGGGCGTCCATGTCGCAATCGGGGTCGCACATCTCGACCGAGATCTGGTTGAAGCGCTCGACCTTGGCGATCATATCGGCAAAAGCGAGACGGACGTTCTCGATGACGGTCTTGTCCTCATCCAGCGGCGGCTCCTGCTGCAGGATGCCCACCGTGTAACCAGGGGTGAGTCGGGCGTCGCCGTTGGAGACCTCCTCGAGGCCGGCCATGATCTTGAGCAGCGTGGACTTGCCCATACCGTTGGGGCCCACGACGCCGATCTTGGCACCGGGATAGAAAGACAGGGTCACGTCGTCGAGGATGACCTTGTCGCCATGCGCCTTGCGCGCCTGATACATCTGGTAGATGAACTCAGCCATAGCCAATTCAACCTTTCTGAGCTGGAAGAGTGCAGAGCTGCTAAAAATGGGGAACAAAATGGGGAACAAAACCCGTTCATTCGGGACTATTGTCGCATGAAACGCCCACCCGCACCGAGACAATCGATGCGGGCGCCCCCGGTCCCGAATTCCACCAGAAATCACACCAGCCCTTATCGAGATGCAACGGAAGTCACGTTTCGTATTCCAAAAACGTGACTTCCGTTGCATCTCGGGTGCCGGACGAAAGACGCCAGCGCAGGCAGGTTGCTACAATACCTGCCGAGAACGCACCCAATCACTCACGAGGAGCACCCATGGAAACGATGAAGGACCGCCTGCGCGTCATGCTCGGCGACGAACGGCTCTCCCGTCTCGAAGACGCCCGTGTGCTCGTATTCGGTTGCGGTGGCGTAGGCTCGAGCTGCATCGAGGCGCTCGCGCGCGGCGGCATCGGGACGCTCGCCATCGTGGACAAGGACGTGGTCGCGCCCTCCAACATCAATCGCCAGGCCATCGCATTCGAGAGCACCGTGGGCAAACGCAAGGTCGACGTCATGGCAGCCATGGTCGCCGACATCAACCCGAGCTGCCGCGTCTTCGCACACGACGCCTTCGTGCTCGCCGAGAACCTCGTAGAACTGTACGAGGCCTGCCTCGAGGAGGCGGGTGGCCACATCGACTACGTGGTCGATGCCATCGATACCGTTTCCACCAAGCTCGCCCTCGCCGCTCTGGCCCAAGAGCGCGGCTTCGAGCTCATCAGCTCCATGGGCGGCGCCAAGAAGATCCACCCCGAGTGCCTGCGCATCGCCGACGTGCACAAGACGGTCAACTGCTCCCTTGCGCGCATCATGCGCAAGGAATGCCGCAAGCGCGGCATCCGACATCTGCGCGTCCTCTACTCCTGCGAAGAGCCCGTTCGCATCGCCGCCGCCCCGGGTGCCGCGCGCTCCGAGCGCACCGACCTGGGCACCGCGAGCTTCATGCCGCCCATCATGGGTCAGATGATCGCGGGCGAGGTCCTGCGCCACATCTCTGGCCTGGGAGAGGGCGACGATGTCTCCGCCGCGCTCGCCATGCACGATGCGGCGCAAAAAGGGCAGCTGGCGGGCAAGCGGGGCGGGCGCGCATCGTGATGGGCGAAACCGCAACTGGCGGCATCCAAACCCCATGGCGACTCGTGGACATGCATTGCCATCCCGATCAGCTGGCGAACGGAAGCGAGGTTGCGAGCGACGCCGAACGGCTCGGCCTCGCCCTGTTCTGCGTCACCGTCTCCCCCGCCGATGCCCTCGCCGCTCTTGAACGCTTCGACGCGAATTCCAATGTCTTCGTGGGGGCGGGTCTGCATCCTTGGTGGCTCGCGGACGGCAGATGTAGCGAGAGCGATATCGAGGCGGCAGCGCGCCTTGTCGCCACAAGCCGGCTCATCGGTGAAATCGGCCTCGACTTCAACGGACCACGTGCGGAAACGGCCGCCCTTCAGGAACGCGGGCTCTCGGCGATCCTGCAATCATGCGCACGGCACCGCATGTCTGGCCGCGTCCTTTCCCTCCACGCCGGCAAAGCCGCCGGGCGCGTACTGGACCTACTCGAGGAATTCACTATCCCCGAGCACGCCTCCTGCATTTTCCATTGGTTTTCGGGAACGAGCGAGGAGCTCACGCGCGCACGGCGCACTGGCTGCCTCTTCTCCGTCAACGAACGCATGCTCGCAAGCAAGCGCGGCAGGGAATATGCGCGACAGATCCCGTTGGAGCGCCTTTTGATCGAAACCGACGCCCCGCGCACCTTTGGACAACGCTCGAGCGCGGCGGCGCTGGGCAACAGCCTCGAGCGAACCCTCGACGCGCTGGCGAGCATCCGCCCCGAATCGCGCAGCCGCATCGCAAACCAAGCCGTCACTTTGGGAATGGAACTGCTCTCAGCCTAACGTCTCGATCGGGACACGCGGCGAAGCTGCGTGAAGAAGAACACCGCGCCGACAAGGGCGATGCCGCACGACGCGGTGAACAAGACGGCCTGCACCCCAAACACCTCGGCGAGCACGGGTGCGGCCAGCAGCGGCAGCACGCCGGCGCTCATGAGACCGAAGCGGACGAAGCCCATGATGCGCCCCAGATACGCGATGGGCGCCTTCTCCTGCACCAAGATCATCTGCAACGGCTCCAAGAAGCCCCAGGCAAGGCCGTTGAGGGCCTGGCCGACAATTGCGATGGCGAGGATATCGGTCCCGACGTAGATCATCGATGCCACGCCCACGCCGAGCAGCGATCCCAGCAGCAAGGTGAGATTGGCCATGCGGTCGGGCAGCTTGGTGAGCAGCCATGCGCCGATGGAGGCGGTGAACCCAACGACCGAGGAGAGCCAGCCGAGCCACATCACGTCGACCTCGAGCACATCGCGGTAGAACAGGGATTCGAGCGAGTCGAACGCTCCAAACGCGAAAAAGCCAAGGAAACCGGAAATAAAAATGAGGCGCAGGTCATGGTCGCGCAGTGTCATGCGGGCGCCGTCGACCATACCCGAGAGCACGCCCGTCTTGGCCTCTTCCTCGTGCTCGGGACGCAACTCCTCGTGGCAGCCGAAGGCCAACACCGTGGCGGCGGCCATCGCAGCTGCCATGAACAGATACACCGATTGCGTCGAGAACGTCGAGACCAGGGCACCGCCAAAGATCGGACCCAAAGTGAATGCGATGTTGCTGTACAGGACCATCAGGCCGTTCAGACGCTGACGCCCCGTAAGCGTGGCCACCAGGTATCCCGGATAAGCGTGCGTGCTGGTATTGAGGAAACCACCCGAAAGACCGAGGGCGAACGCGGCGATCATCAGCGAGATCTCCGTAATGGGCGCGAGGCCGATGGCGAGGCTCACCGCCGCGGTGAGCGCGCAGACGATAATCGTGGTCTTGCGCGGACCGATCGCATCGATCACCGAACCCGAGGCGAAATTGCCAATCGACGTAGCGAGATTGCGCACGAGCGTGATGGCCGCCACGAGAAAGGCCGTGCCCGCCAGATCGTAGGTCGCCGCGCCGATCAAGCCAAGAAAATATACCGCGTTGTTCGCGCACCATTGAAGGCACTCGATGCCGATAAGGCGCCTCTCGGCGACGCTGAGCCTGCTCTCGTCATGGGTTCGTCGGCCCATGTTCCCACATCCCAAACAAAGATCCGTGCGGCCCAAACGGCCGCGATGAAAAGAACGCGCGGGCAACGGCATCGCCGCCCGCGCGTTTACTTATTCCCCGCCCCGAGGGGTTTAGAACTGCCGAAGGAGCGGACCCGAAGAACTCGCCCGGTCAACACAACTCTAGAACTCGTCGTCCTCGTCCTCGCCGTCAAGCAAGTCGTTGACGAACTTGACGCGCGTCTCCTCAGCGGCGCATACCTCGCGAATGACCTCGGCGGTGTCGCGGCCCTCTTCCGCGAAGAGAAGCTGGATGAGCAACGGTAAGTTCATGTTGGTCACCAGGTAGGTGTTCGGACGGCGCTGGATGACCGTTGTGAACTCGTTGTTCACGCTCCCGCCGAACAGGTCGGTGCACACCACGAGGTCCTCGCCCTCGGGCGTATCGTCCAGCATCTTCGCTATCTCCGCGGCAAGATCGTTGGTGCCGTCGACGTACATCGAAAGCGTGCGGACATTGTCGCGCTCACCGGACAGCAACGAGATGCTCTCGTTGATACCGGCGGCAAAATGCGCATGGGAAGCGATGATGAACTGCCTCATGATGGATGACCTTTCACTGAGCGGGCCGACGGGACATCCCGCCGACCCGCTTAAAGGGGGGAACGATACGAATGGGCGACGACCGAGGTGGTCGCCGCCCTGCATACGTGACGCGCGACGGGTGCGCTAGGCAAAGATGCCGAGGTACACGCCGATGACGCCGATGACCATGGTGCCCAGGATCAGGATGGACGGATGGATCTTCTTGCCGAGCAGCCAGTAGTAGATACCCATGCAGCCAAGACCCAGCATGCCGGGCATGATGCCGTCGAGCACGTCCTGAAGCATGGTGACTTCCTCGCCGGAGCCAAAGGAGACGGCGAGCGTTGCCCAGAACATCGAGCAGGTCATGGAGCCGACGACCATCATGCCGACGATTCCGGCGCCCTTGATGAGCTTATCCATGATGCCGGACTCGGATGCGGCGTCGAGCAGGCCGACACCCAGCTCGTAGCCCTTCACGACACCCCAGACGCGAAGCATGTACTGCGGGACGTTGAAGATGAGCAGGAACAGAATCGGGCCGAGCGGATTGCCCTCAGCCGCCATGGAAACGGCGATACCGGCGGCCACGACGCGGATCGTGGTCAGGAAGATGGCGTCACCCACGCCGGACAGCGGTCCCATGAGGGCGGCCTTGACATCGTTGACGGACTCGGGCGGAAGCTCGCCGGCCTTGATGCGCTCCTCCATGGACATCGCGATGCCGCCGACGAACGGGGCGAGCGCGACCGTGATGTTAAAGAACGCGGTGTGACGCTCGAGCGCCGCGGCATAGCCCTTGGGGTCGTCATGCCAGATCTTCTTCAGCATCTTCTTGACCATGAGGCCGAAGGCGAGGCCCATCTGGTTCACGTACGTCCAGGAGAACTCCATGCCCAAGGCACCGATGTTCAGCGAGGACTTGATGAGGTCGTCTTTGGTGATGGCGTGCTCGCCGGTCTTGTAGACGCTCTTGTTCTCATTAGAAGTCATCGTCGTCAGCCCCCTCGATCTGCGCAGCGGCAGGCTTGTTGTCAAAGATTCCCAGCGTAAGAACAGCGATGATGATGGCGATCAGGGAAACACCGAGCACCGGCACACCCATGTAGGACGTCATCAGGAAGCCCAGGAAGAGGAAGGGCAGGAGCTCCTTGCGGTAGATGAGACGGAGCAGCATCGCGAAGCCCATGACCGGAAGGATGTTCGCGGCGGCGGAGAAGCCGCTCAAGACGAAGTCGGGAACCGTGTTGGTGATCCAAGCGACGGCGTCGGAGCCAAGGTACACAGCAGCGAAGATGACGGCGAAGTAGACCGGAGAGTTGTACGTGCCGATGAAGAAGTGCAGCGCGGTGAGCTTGCTGCCGCTACCCTCGGCGGCGAACTTGGGAACGAACGAGAGCAGCCAGTTCGTGATGGGCTGGAAGAGGTTGCCCAAAGCGAGGACCAGCGTGCCGATAGGCATTGCCAGACCGACGGCGACCTCGGTGTCCAGACCGAGCAAGATCACATACGCGGTGCACAGGACACCTGCGGACGTGGCATCCGGCGGAATGTAGGCGCCGATCGACACGGAGCCCATGAAGAGCGCCTCGATGCTGGCTCCCAGGGCAAGACCGGTCTGCAGGTCACCCAGGATGAGTCCGAGCAGCGGGCAGACGACGATGGGGCGGAAAGCGTACAGGGTGCCGAGCTGGAAGTCGAAGAACTTAACGACGACGTAGAACGCGGCACAGATCAGTGATTGGACAAGCATGTCGTACCTCCTGTCAGGGCAGACAATCCGAGCTCCTTACAGGAGCGCGAGGGCGTTTTCCTTCTTGTCATCGGCAAGGGCGCGAATCTCGACCTCGACACCGCGCTCGCCGAGCTCCTCGAGCATCTCGATCTCGTCGGGCTCGAGGAAGATCTGGCGTGAGATCCGCTTGGTGGTGGGCGACTCGAGCGTATTGCCGAGATTCAGGCTCGTGATCTGAGGACATCCGTCGATGAGCTTTTTGGCATCCTCGATCGAACGCAGGCAGATGATCATGCGGTACTTGTCGGTCACGCCGCTGTTGATCGCCTCGATGGCGTGGGCCATGTCCTTGATCACCAGCTTGCAGCCGGTCGGCTTGCCCATCTTGAGCGTGGTCTTCCACACCGGATCGTTGGCGACCTTGTCACCGACGCAAAAGATGCAATCGGATCCCAGGCCGTTGACCCAAGATGTGGCGACCTGCCCGTGCAGCAATCGATGATCGACGCGCGTTAGCAGAATCATGTTCCTCCTCCTAATAAATAGTGCTGACCCTGTCCTATATGTTTCTGGTTGTTTTTCATACCAAAAACAATAATAAGATAGCATCTATTTAATACCAATCGGCCTCATCCACGTCGCATCGGTCAGATGGTATGAATATCTCGATGAGCGGTGTATATAGACCGGGTATGTGGAGCCAACGGTTTCAGGAACAACGTTTTAGCAGCGTGAGCCGCTTATTTCCTACTTACGGACCAGGTAACTTGCGCTCTTGCCCACGGACACCGAACGCACAAACTCGAGCGGACGCCCCTCGGCGTCATAGCTCACGCAGACGAGCCCGAGAGCGGGATCGTCGGTGCCCACGCGAAGCAAGCGGGCATCACGCGGTTTGAGCTCTTGGGCCTCAAGCTCCTCCACCGCCCATGCGACACGGTGCCCGCGGAGCTCATACAGGGAATACAGGCTGAAAATCGAAACGTCGACTTCTTCGATGCCGGGGAAGACCTCGCAAGGAATGAGGGTTCGCTCGAGACTGATCGGCACACCGTCGATGCAGTTCAGACGACGGACGAAGAACAGGTCGCTATCGGGGTCCACGCCAAAAAAGCGCCCGTAGAATCCCCCCGCCGTGCGAACCGAGGCATCGAGGACCCGCACACTGGGCGTACGTTGATAATGACGGTGCGCGTCGCGGAAGCCGCGCGGGTTATGCGATACAGAGCCCTCGAGGCCGTGCGTGGCAAACGTGCCCTTCCCCTGGACGCGGACGATAAGCCCCTCGTCTTCCAGCCCATCGAGGGCGTTGCGGACCGTGACCTTGGTCGTTTTGTACTGCTCGGCAAGCTTTGCCTCGGAGGGAATCGCCGATCCCGTGGTATATTCGCCGGCCAGCAGGCGTGCCTGCAGATCATGGCGAATATCCAGGTACAGCGGCATCACGCTTTCGTTCGAGATGTCGCCTGCAGCCTGCGCACCCGCACCCATGACGGGCCTCGAATCGCGATTCTGGTTTGACTCGCCTGCCATACGGGACTCCTTCGGTGAACGGAATGGGATCGCGCGGACTACATGACCGTCTTGCACGAGATCCTGAAATGACTCGGGCTGTAGCGGTTGCGGTAATACTCGATGGGGGCAGTGTCGGAACCCATGCGCGTGCCGCGCTCCAAGAAGATGAGGTCCCCCGGTTCGAGCTGCATGAGCTCCGCTTCCCTCTCGCTCGCTCGCGACACCGTGACACGCAACGTGACATGCTCCGCCTCGACACCGTACTCCCGCGTGAGAACCTCGGAGAGCGACTCTTCCTCAAAATCGAAGCGGTCGATACCCGGGAAGCGCATCATGGACAGGTAGGAGCTCTCGAGCTGCGCGGGCATGCCATCGACCATACGCAGCCGTGCGAGATGCAAGACGGGACCGTCCTCGGGCAGATACAGCCGATTGGCGATCGAGGCGCTCGCGGGCACGACTTCGCACGCGAGGACACGCGAGGACGGCTCGCCGCCTATCGTGCGGACGATCTCCGAAAAGCCGGAGAGGTCGTCGAGCTGGACCATGGGCCTGCGCGGGCATAAGTAGTTGCCCGATCCCTGCCTGCGCTCGATCACATGGCTCGCAACGAGACAGGAAATCGCGCTGCGCAACGTTGTGCGGGAAACACCCAGCTCATCGCACAACTCCCGCTCGGGGGGCAGTGCCTCGCCGGGATTCATCCCGCTCTCGACGATATGGTTTAAAATGCCCTCGACCGCCCGCTCGTAGGAGCTGGGCTCGGCGCGCTTAGCCATGGAGCGCCACCTCGATCATCCCGTCAAAGGCGGCCTTCACGGTCTCGGCGCTCTCGATCACCTGCCGATACGCCATCGAACCGCGTTTGAGCTCGCGATCCCAAATCGGGATGATGATGGCCTCGGCGTCGGGGTCGGCAAGCGTCACCTCGAGATACACTCCCGCGCAGTATGCCCCGCCCCGATAGCGGTTCGCTCGGGCCACTTTCCCAGGGTTCTTCAAGACCTCGCCGAGCAGCTGCATACCCTGCGCCTCCCCGGCCGCCGGCCCGGAAGTGCCCTCGCATTCAAGCTCCTTGACGACGCAGCCCTTGAGATCGGCCATGGCGTACACCGTCGCGTCGGGAGTACCGAGTTTGCGCAGGGACCACGTGCGCTCCGCATCGTTCGCCATGACCTCGGGGATGCCGAAGGGGGCCGATGGGAGCAGGATGGTCCGCTCGCCGCTGTTGTTCGAAGTCTCGGTCATAGCACACTCGCCTCAATCGCATATTCGCAAAAGGGCGGCCGAGTGCCCCCGGCCGCCCCCTTACCTTATCGCATCACACCCCGAAAGGTGCCGCTCAACCGACTAGTAGTCGAACTGATGATAGTAACGACGGTACTTGAGGTTGTGCTTGGTCACCATCTCGTAGTTCCGGGCCATGCGGTCGGTGGCAAGCACCGTGAGGATCCAGGGCGACACGATGACGCGGAAGTCGGGGTCGAGACCTGGGATTCCGTACTCGGCGGTGTCGATGATCACGTAGTCCTCATCGCCGGTCACACCGGAGCGCAAGAAGGCCTCGACGCGGTTGTCCAGCGCGCGGCACTCGTCCTCGCCCTTGAACAGGAACACGGGGACGCCGGGCTCGAGGAGCTCCAGGGTGCCGTGGAAGAA
>X13_Wolf__coassemble_257_pt1 | contig 10830 bp, 8 predicted proteins | sample X13_Wolf__metabat2_high_PE_009 | metagenome-assembled genome bin X13_Wolf | reverse complement strand
GATGACCTCCTGGCAGCACATGCATTTCTCGGCGTGGCAGTTCGAGCAGACGCCGGCGAGTTCGCACGGGGTGCCGGTGTGCAGGCGGGCGGCGTTGAGCGGGCATGTGACGGTGCGGATGCGCTTGAGTCCGCTTTCGACATCCGCCACGACTTTGTTCATGCCGGCGATGACGCAGACATGCTTGGGGCCATGGAGCAGCAAGGCGAGGCGGTTGGCGTTGCCGTCGATGTTGACGAGCTCGCCGTCGAGTGTGATGGCGTTGGTGCCCATGAAGAACCAGTCCGCGCCGACCTGCTCGCGCCACATCGCATCTTGCTCCTCAGGCGTGGCGGCCTACGAGCGGTCGATCATGCGGTGACCATCGGCCTCCAGGGCCGCTTTGATGCCGCTTTCGGAAAATGAGACGCTTCCGCCCCAGGTGACGCTTTGGCCCGGTTCTACGAGGTCGCGTGCGAGCTCGACCGCCTCTGCGGCGGTATCGCGGTAGTGGCCGGTCATGTTGCGAATCGCGAGTTTCTTGATGATGCGCTCCGCGGTGGTGCGGCGTGCGGTCCTCTTCACATCTTCCATGCTATCTCCTTGGCTTGGTGTGCGGTGCGGGTTATGGGGGGTGGCTTGGCAGCCCATCTCCTATAAGCCCGATCTGTTCCATTGTGGCACGACCCCGGCACCGATGGTGCTAGCGTTTGATGTCCAAGATGTCATCGAAGCCGATGACGGTCTTTACGACCTGTATTCGCCGAAACGCAAAGTCGATGTGGGCGACGATGCCCGACACGGTGCGGTAGGTGTCCCAGTCGTAATAGGTCACGCGCACCAGATCGCCTTTTTTCACCTGCATGATCGTGCGGGAAAGGGCCAGGGCCTCCTCCTCGGTGAGCTCGTGGCGGGGCTCGGTGATGCGCTCCTGCTGCCGCGCGAGTTCGTAGTAGCCGGTGAGGGCGGCGAAGGGCATGAACTGGGCCGCCCTGCTCGCCCTCGGTTTGCCGTTTGCCGTCAGCGGGCCCGCCCCCGCGGCCTCTTGTGCATCCATGTGATCACGCATGGTGTCCTCCCACCTGTTCGTTGCGCTCGCGCCCCGTCGCCTCGGGGCGCAGGCTCCTGCCCATGACGAGCGCGTTTTTCCCTTAACGCCCCTTCACGTCGAGGATGGCCCGCTGCAGGTCGTGCTCGCGCGCCTCCGCCTCGACGTCGGTGAAGAGGTCGGCGGTTGCCAGTTCCTCGGGAAGCAGGTCGCCAAAACCGATGTTCACCCGTTTGATCGGCCGCCGAGGATCGACCGACTCCGCATAGAGCTGTTCGAAATAAGCCTTGAGTTTGCGACGTGAGTTGGTCCGTTCGTGAAGCTTACGTTGCTTTCCAGCATGCGCGTAGGCTCCTTTGCCGCCCGCTGGCCGCGTTCCATGCTCGCCCGTGAAGGAGCCGCCGCGCCTCGTGCCATCGGTGTACAGGTCGCGTTCGCGTTCGGGGGACCATGAGCGCTCGATGCGGTTCTCACCCGGCCGCGGCGTGATGCGCGGGATATCCTCCGCGGTGGTGCTGCGCCGATGGCCGCAGCCGTCGACGTATGAGGCGCTGCCGCTTGCGTCGAGCCTTCGAAGCTCGCGGACCTCGCTGCCATAGCCCACGTACAGCGAGATCGAACTGGCCACCACGCCCTGGTCGACGAGTTCGAGCACCGAGGCGTCCACCATCTCGCGGAGCACGGTGAGCGCTTCGTCGTAGCTGTAGTTGCGGGAGAGCACCTGCCCGTTCACCATGGAGGACGCCTGCGGGCGGTACGCCTGGATTTCGGCGATGGTGCAGGGTTCGATGCCGTGCGCATGGTCGATGAGGTATTCGGCGTTCACGCCGAACTCACGGTAGAGGATGCGCTCGTCGAGCGCGGCGACGCCCATGAGGTCGTAGACGCGGTACTTCGCAAGGCGCTCGGCGGTGCCCGGACCGATCCCCCATATATCCGTGATGGGGCGATGGCGCCAGATATCTTGTCTGAAGCGCTCCTCGTCCAGTTCGCCGATGCCGTTGTCCTCATGCTTGGCCGTGATGTCGAGTGCGACTTTCGCCAGGAAGAGGTTGGGCCCGATGCCCGCGGTCGCTGTGATGCCGGTGCGGGCGAGCACGGCGCCGCGCAGCTCATCGGCGAACTCGCGTGCCGTGAGGCCGTAGAGCGACAGATAGGATGTCGCGTCGATGAAGCACTCGTCGATCGAGTAAACGTGGACATCCAGGGGGCTCACATATTCAAGGTAGATGCCGTAGATGCGCGCCGAGATCTCCATGTAGTGGCGCATGCGGGGCGGGGCTGCGATGTAGTCGATGTTTTGGGGAATCTCGAAGAGACGGCAGCGGTTGCGTATGCCGAGCTTTTTCATGGCGGGGCTGATCGCCAGACAGATGGTGGTGCGGCCGCGTGAGGTATCGGCCACAACGAGGTTTTGCGTGAACGGATCGAGCCCGCGCGCGGCGCATTCGACGGAGGCGTAGAACGTCTTTAGGTCTATGCAGATGTAGGTGCGTTCACGGCCGAGTGCTCCCGCTGCCGACTTTCCCATAGATTCCTCCCGTCGAACATGTGTTCCGAACTTCTGTTCGATGATATGGTGCCGTGCGGACAGAGTCAAACGCGTCGCGAGCCTGTGGGTTTGGCGAAGGTTCGCTGCTCGCGTGCGGGTGCGGGTACAATCCCGCCATGGAATCGGCACAACATGTTCGATGGGCGCGCTGCCCGGCGGAGGTTTTATGACTGAGGAGAAGCAATCGGCTGGTTTGGGCGATGGCGTCGCACGCGTGGGCGATATCGCGCAGCGGCTGCGCGATAACAGGCGGTTCGTCATCGTGTCGGTGTGCCTGCTCGTGTTCCTCGTCCTGCTCAATCGGGTTCTGGCGGGTGAGATCATGGCGCTCGACCGCTCGGCCATCGCGCTCATGGTCGGACATGTTCGCACGGCATGGCTGACCCCCGTCATGGAGACCATCTCGTTCATGGTCACGCCGGTGCCGCTCTTTGCCCTGATCTTTGCCGTGGCGCTTGCCGGGCGCTCCCGCGGCATTGGGGGATTGGGGTGGTTTTGCACGATCAACCTGGCCGGTTCGACCATCCTCAACCAGCTGCTGAAGTTCGCGATCCAGCGTCCCCGCCCCGACGTCTCCCTGCGTTTGGTCGAGATTGGCGGCTTTAGCTTCCCCTCCGGTCACTCCATGGCGGCCATGGCGTTTTTCGGACTGTTCATCTGGCTCACTTGGCGCTACGTGCGCAATCGTCGTGCGCGCGCCGGATTGACCGCGTTCCTGTGCGTGATGATTGTCGCCGTCGGGTTCTCCCGTGTGTACCTGGGTGTTCATTACGCCTCGGATGTGCTTGGCGGTTTCTGCGCGTCCCTTATCTGGCTGGCGGTCTACACCAAGGTCGCCGGACCGACGCTGGCCGCGGTGAAACGCGTGGGCTAAAGCCCCGTCTGCCAAGGCCCCGTTAGCTCATCGGCCGTTCAAATGCGGCGTTTGTCCGCTGCGCTTCCGTCCGCTGGGGCGGGTACAATAGGCGTCGTGAATGACGAACAGCTCAGGAGGCTCGCATGGACGAGGTCAAGGCCGCTTGCCAGGCAACGAGTGAGATCGCGGTGAGCGACGGGTATCTGCGCATCGCCGCGGCCACGCCCAAGATCCGCGTGGGGGATGTGGCCGGCAACGCCGCTGCCATTCTCGAGTGCGTCGACGCGGCCGTCCGTGCCGGTGCGCGCGTGTTGGCCTTGCCCGAGCTCTGCCTCACGGGTTATACCTGCGGCGACCTTTTCCACGACCGCGCCCTGCTGCGCGCTTGCGAGTCCGCGCTCTCCGGCCTGCTCGAGGACACGTCTGACACGCCGCTGTTGTTCACCGTGGGCCTGCCCGTGGCGCATCGTGAGAGCGTCTACAACTGCGTCGCCGCATGCTGCGCGGGGCGCCTGCTGGGCCTCACCGTCAAACGCCATCTGCCCAACTACGGCGAGTTTTACGAGCAGCGCTGGTTCGCGCCCACGCCCATGAACAGGGCGGGATTCATCTCGTTCGCCGGCCAGGACTCCGTGCCTCTCATGGACGGTATCGTCTACAGCTGTTCCGACCCCGGCCTCGAGGACGTGCACATCGGCGTCGAGGTCTGCGAGGACCTGTGGGTCCCCAACCCGCCCTCGGTGGACATGGCGCTTTCCGGCGGCGCGACGGTTATCCTGAACGCGAGCGCATCGAGCGAGGTCGTGGGCAAGTCGGCGTACCGCCGCAGCCTCGTGTCCGGTCAGAGCGCGCGCCTGTACTGCGCCTACGCCTACGCCAACGCGGGCGAGGGCGAGTCCACCACCGACCTCGTCTTCTCGGGTGAGAACCTCATCGCCGAGAACGGCTCGATCGTGGCGAGCACGCCGCTGCTCTCACGCGAGATGGCCGTGGCCGATGTGGACCTGGAAAAACTCAGCGCCGAGCGCCGCCGTTCCAACACGTGGCGTGCCGGCGAGTGGACCATGGGGCATATGTATGAGGTTGGCTTCAGTTTCGTGGACGCTGGGGCGAACCCGTCCGGCGGGGATGTGCCTGGGGTCATCGACGCAGTACGAAGCCGTCGGGGCGTCACGGACGTCTCCACGGTCGTTTGTTCCGATCCCGATGCCGCCGTCGAGTCCCCGGAGCCGCCCGCCGAGGACACGGAGCTGTTGCTCAACTCCGCCCTCGACGTGCTGCGCCCCGCTCCGCGTACGCCGTTCGTGCCCGCGGACCCCACGCAGCGCGCCGCGTCCTGCGAGGAGATTCTCGACCTGCAGGCCGCCGGCCTCAAGACGCGCCTCGCCCATACCGGTACCCGATCGGCCGTCATCGGCCTGTCAGGTGGCCTCGATTCCACGCTCGCCCTACTTGTCACGGTGCGCGCCTTCGATATGCTCGGCCTGTCGCGTACGGGCGTCCATGCGGTGTCCATGCCCGGCTTCGGCACGACGGGCCGCACCAAGTCCAACGCCGAGCGCCTGGCCGAGCAATTGGGCGTCGACTTCCGCACCATCGCGATCGGCGAGGCCGTGCGCGCGCACTTCGCCGACATCGGCCACGACCCGAGCGTGACTTACGTCACCTACGAGAACGCCCAGGCCCGCGAACGCACCCAGGTCCTCATGGACCTTTCCAACGAGCTCAGAGGCTTCGTGATCGGCACGGGCGACCTGTCCGAGCTCGCGCTCGGTTGGGCCACCTACAATGCGGACCATATGAGCATGTATGGCGTGAATGCCGGCGTGCCCAAGACGCTCGTGCGCCATCTGGTGTCGCACGCCGCCGATTCGTTGGGCGGGGAGATGGCCGCGATCTTGCGCGATATCCTCGACACGCCCGTCTCGCCCGAGCTGTTGCCGCCCACGGGCGACGGTGAGATCGCGCAATGCACCGAGGAGCTCGTCGGTCCGTATGAGCTGCACGATTTCTTCTTGTTTCACATGATGCGCTATGGCTTTGCACCTGGGAAGATCTACCGCATGGCCTGCCGTGCCTTTGCGGAGCCCGGGGTAGACGGGGCGCCTGCTTACGAGCCGGCGACGATCCTGTTCTGGCTGCGCACGTTCTACCGTCGCTTCTTCGCCCAGCAGTTCAAGCGCAGCTGCCTGCCGGATGGTCCCAAGGTCGGCTCCGTGAGCGTGAGCCCACGCGGCGATTGGCGCATGCCCAGCGACGCAAGCGCGGCCCTCTGGCTCGAAGAGATCGACAGCCTGACGGCGTAGCTGTCCGCGTCCTTTCGCCTTCCGTCCCAGTCGGACGGGGCTATTCCATCTCCTTGTCGGGCTGGATGAGCTCCTCGTAGCCGCTGATGCGGTCGCGGGCCCCCGGCATGACGGACAGCAGGAAGCTGTAGATCACCTCGATGATCAGCGTCGCCGAGATCTTGGAGAACGTGAAGTCGACGGTCGTGAGCAATGCCTCGTAGTTGACGGTGCGCAGTACGATGTCCGCCAACCGGGCGAGGGGTGCGTTCTCGTTTCCACAGATGAGAATGACAGTCGCGCCGCCGTGTTTGGCCGCGCGCAGGATGCGCTCGAGTCGCTGGGACTTGCCCGAATTCGAGACCAGCACCAGCACATCGTCCTTGCCCATGGTGAGGGCGAGCGAGGTCGAGCTTTCCGTGATGGTGTTCGCGACGCAACGGATGCCTAGCTGGCCGAACTTGATGGCCGCGTCGATGGCGACGGCGTTCGTGTTGCCCACGGCGGCGAACATGACGAGCCCCGCACGTCGGAATAGGTCGACGACGCGGCGCAGCGTGTCGGGGTCGAGCGCATCGAGCGTCGCCTCGATCTCGCGTTGCTTGGCATGTTTGATGTTGGCGAGGGATTGCTCGATGTTATCGAGGGTGACTTCGCCCGTCACGCGCTCATCGCCCTCGCGGGCCGCAAGGTCGCGTGCGAGGGAGAATTGGAACGAGCGGTAATTCTTGAATCCAAGTTTCTTGCAGAAGCGCGAGACGGACGCTTCGGAGGTGCTGCTCGCACGGGCGAGCTGGGCAGATGTCATCTGGGGCGCACGGTCGGTATTGGCCAGGATGAAGTCGACGATGCGCTGCTCACTGTCGAGGAACTGCCGCGAAGATGTGATGAGCGGCAGGGCGCTGGGCAATTCGGTGATCGTGGACATGGTTCCTCCTCGGTTTCATATACATCTAGGATACCCAATGATTAGTTTCTTTCATCGTCAATCAGATGAATGGAAGTTTCATACCGTTCATCGGCGCTGAAATACCTTTCACGGAAAGATGCAGGCGTGAAAGAAAGTCATCAAATGCCCGCGTGATAGATTGTTCCCGTCAACAAGCACCAAAGGGGTGCACGAGTATAAGGGAGGGAATATGGCAGAGAAGTACGACATCGTCGCTGCCACGGGCTGCCCCACGGGCATCGCCCACACCTTCATGGCTAAGGAGGCGCTCGAGAAGGCCGCGGCCGAGCGAGGCCTCACCATCAAGGTCGAGACGCACGGCCAGGTGGGCGTTGAGAATGAGCTCACCGCCGCCGAGATCGCCGGCGCCCGCGCCGTCGTGGTCGCCGCCGATAAGGACGTCCATGCCGAGCGCTTCGCCGGCAAGCCCATGGTTTCTGTGGGCGTTTCCCGCGCCATCGCCGTCGAGTCCGCAGGCAAGTTGATCGACGACGCCCTGGTCGCCAAGGCCGATCCGAGCCTGGCCGTTGCCGTCGAGTCCGCCGAGGCCGCCGGTGAGAAGGAGTCTTTCGGCCATCAGCTTTACAAGCACCTCATGAACGGCGTCTCCCACATGCTGGTGTTCGTCGTCGCCGGCGGTGTGCTCACTGCGCTGTCCTTCCTGTGGGGCATTACGTCCTTCGATTCCACCGCGGCCGACTACAACAGCTTCGCCGCGATGCTCAAGATCATCGGCGGTGTGGCCATGGGCCTCATGGTTCCGGTGCTCTCCGCCTATATCGCCGAGTCCATCGGTAAGCGCCCGGCGCTCGTCCCCGGCTTCGTCGCCGGCATGATCGCCATCCAGGGCCTGCCCGTCAACGCCACGACCGGCATGATCGACGCCGGCGGCGCGGGTGTGGGCTTTGGCTTCCTCGGCGGTATCGTGGGCGGCTTCCTGGCCGGCTACGTCATCCTGCTGCTCAAGAAGGTCTTTGCCAAGCTCCCGGCCAACCTCAATGGCCTTAAGGCGATCTTCCTCTACCCGCTGTTCTCCACCCTCATCGTCGGCCTGGTCATGCTCGCCATCTCCGGTCCCATGGCCGCCATCAACACCGCGATGATGGACTTCCTCAAGGGCCTGTCTGCCTCCGGCGCCATCGTGCTCGGCCTTGCCATCGGCTGCATGTGCGCCGTCGACATGGGTGGCCCGGTCAACAAGGCCGCCTACGTCACCGGCACAGCCATGCTCACCGAGGCCCTCGCCGCCGGTGTGGGCACCGAGACCTACAACTTCGGTACCAACTTCATGGCCGCCGTCTCCGCCGCGTGCATCGTCCCGCCGCTGATCACCACCTTCGCGGTCGTCGTGGGCAAGAAGTACTTCTCCCAGGAGGACCATGACGCCGGCATCGTGAACTTCATCCTGGGCTGCACCCACATCACCGAGGGCGCCATCCCGTTCATGACCAAGAACATCTGGCCGGTCATGCCCATCATGATGATCGGTTCCTCCATCGCCTCCATCCTGAGCCTCATGTTCGGTGTCCACGACCCCGCTCCTCACGGTGGCTTCCTGGTCCTGCCCGTCGTCGAGAACGCCCCCATGTGGGTCCTCGCCATCGCCATCGGCACCGTTGTGGGCGGCATCCTGTTCGTCGCCTTCAAGAAGCACGAGTGGACGAAGGCCCAGAAGGCCGCTGAGGCCGAGGTCGCCACGGCAGAGGTTGCCGCCATCGAGGCCGAGCAGGCTTCCGACGAGGGCTTCGTCAAGGCTTCCAACGTGTTCTGCGGCCAGACGGTCGAGAATCGCGACGCCGCCCTGGCCCTCATCTCCGAGCGCGCCGTCGAGGCGGGTATCGCCGAGGACTCCGCCGAGCTGTACGCCGCCTTCCTCAAGCGTGAGGCAGAGGGCACCACGGGCATGGTCGAGGGCTTCGCCATCCCGCATGCCAAGTCCGATACGGTGAAGGCCGCCCAGGTCATGGTGCTCAAGAGCTCCGAGGGCATCGCCTCCTGGGAGACCATGGATGAGTCCCCGGTCACCTGTGCCATCGCGCTGCTCGTCCCCGAGTCCGAGGCGGGCACCTCCCACCTGCAGATCCTTTCCAAGGTGGCTACGGCCCTGACTGACGAGGCCTTCCGCGCCGCCGTCAAGTCGACCGACGACCCCGCCGCGATCGCCAAGCTCATCAACGAGCGCCTCGCGTAAACGGTTATCGTGTTTGCCCGGCGGTGCCCTGTCGCACCGTCGGGCAAACTGTACGATTTGGGGGAGGTTTTGGCGGTCTTTCCTTTGCGGGGCCTCTTCCCCGAGGGGCTTTCCTGCGGAAACGCCGGCATTCGAGCGGCGTATATCCTTCAAGCACCCCAAAACCTTCCCCAAAACGTACAGATATGTTTTGGGCCGCCCGGATTCATGTGGCCGGGCGCCTCACGTGCCTTCTATTTCTGTTTCACGGCGACTTCGCGGTGATTCACGGCAGCTTCGAGAAAGGGAACACCTTGATTTACACTCTCACCCCCAATCCGGCCATCGACTACAACATCTCCTGCGACGGCCTGCAGCCCAATACGGTCACGCGCACGCGCGATGCCGTGTACACTCCCAACGGCAAGGGGCTGAACGTTTCCTTCACGCTCAATCACTACGGCGTTGACACCGCAATCCTCGGCTTTTTCGCCGGCTTTTCCGGTCGTTACATCGTCGAAGGCGCTCGCGAGCTCGGGGTCGACGTTCATCCCGTTTGGACCGAGGGCATTACACGTGTGAATGTTTTCCTGAATGCGGGTCCCGATACCGAGTACAACATGGTGAACTCCGGGGCCGCCATCACCGATGCGGACGAGAGAACCATGTTCGAGCTCATCGATGGGCTCGAGGACCTCGATTGCCTGGCGATCTCGGGTTCGCTGCCGCCGAATGCCTCCGAGGGCTTCCTGCGAGGCGCCATCGAGCGCGTCCGTGCCCGTGGGGCGCAGTTCGTGCTCGACATCTCAAGCCCCCAGCTCGCCGACCTGCTCGGGCTCGAGCCACTGCTCATTAAGCCCGACGACGATGAACTGCGCGATATCTTCGGTATCGACGTTCATGCCGGCGACGAGGAATCCGTTGCCGCCGCCATGGCCGAGCTGCATGCCCGCGGGGCGCAAAATGTCCTGCTCACCCTGGGTGGATCGGGCGCGTACTTCTCGAACGGCGAGCACATCTGGTTCGCCAACCGCACCTTCGAGGTCGAGGTCCGTTCCACGGTGTGCGCCGGCGACTCTTCGCTTGCGGCCTTCCTGTCCATTTGGTTCTCCGACCGCGACCGCGTGGAGGACGCGTTGCGCCGTTCCATGGCAACCGGTGCCAATGTGGTCGAATGCGCCGGCCTGGGCGATTTCGCGCACGTCGAGGAATATGAGAAGGGCATAGAGGTCCGCCTGGTGAAGTAGGGCTCTCGTCGCCGGACGACCGTGGTTTCGGCGAGATACATGGCGTATAGTCAAAGGAGAAAGGGGCTTTCGGCCCCTTTTCTCATACGAGTGAATCCGCCATGTCCGGCGCCATCTGTGAGAAAGGAACAGCCCATGCAGTTTTCCCATCGCCTCGACCGCTTCGGCGCCGAGGTCTTCTCGTCCCTAAACGCCCGCCGTGTCGCGCTTGAGGAGCAGGGCCGCACCATCTACAACCTGTCCGTGGGCACCCCCGACTTTGCGCCGTACCCGCATGTGGTCGAGGCTCTCACGCAGGCCGCCCAGGACCCGCAGATGTGGAAGTACTCGCTACGCGACCTGCCCGAGCTCAAGCAGGCTGTTTGCGACTACTACGAGCGCCGCTTTGGCGTCGCGGGTATCACACCCGACATGGTCGCCTCTTGCAACGGCACTCAGGAGGGCGTCGGTCACTTGGGCCTGGCGCTGCTGAATCCCGGTGACACGATCCTCGTGCCCGACCCGTGCTACCCCGTCTTCGAGGCGGGCGCCAAGATCGCCGACGCCGAGCTCGCGTATTACCCGCTCGACGCCGAGCACGATTTCCTCCCGTATGTCGCCGGGATCGACCCCGAGGTGGCCGACCGCGCCAAGTACATGATCGTGTCGCTTCCCGCCAACCCCGTGGGATCGGTGGGCAACGACGCCCTCTACGACGAGATCATCGCGTTCGCCCGTGAGCACGACCTGCTCATCGTGCACGAC
>X13_Wolf__coassemble_249_pt1 | contig 11375 bp, 12 predicted proteins | sample X13_Wolf__metabat2_high_PE_009 | metagenome-assembled genome bin X13_Wolf | reverse complement strand
CCGTCGGGACGTGTGGCCAGGCACGCAAGCGATGACGCGAGTGCCCTTGCGGGACCGCGCAGGCTTGGAGGTTATGAACGATTGGAGCTTGTGAACGGTTAGCCAGAGTTTACATTTCTGAGCTTAACAAACCCACAGGTAGATGCGTCGATGAAATGGAGGTTATGCACGGATCGTTCATACCCTCCATTTGTGTACACCCAAATCGTGCATAAGTTCATGGCTCCCAATCGACGGGCCCTTAATGCGGCGCAGATGACGGCTCGGAGCGGGCAGTCGCTCAGTGCTGTTGGTCATTCGATACGAGCGATGGCCATGTTCATGTATTGCCGCACCGCTGATTAATCGAGGGGAGGCTCAACCCCTGCATAGCAAAAGAGAGAGGGAATGGGGTTCATTCCATGCATAACAAAAAGACCCGCCGAAGCGGGTCTGAAAATTCTGGCTCCTCGAGTAGGACTCGAACCTACAACAACGCGGTTAACAGCCGCGGGCTCTACCATTGAGCTATCGAGGAATTGTCAAGTTGCTTTTGGCTGTCTGCTCGCAAGCAACGAAATTTATTATACGGATGGAGGAAACCGTTGCAAGCCCCAATTTCAAAATTTTTTAGATTTTGCCAGCTGCCGGTTTTAGGATGATCAAACCTGCAGGTCAGATATACCGTTGCCCGAATTAATCGGGTCAAGAGATCTCAGACGACTATCATTGAGCGGGCTTGCCGATTGAAATGCCGCAAACGTGCCCGCGCGCCTCGAGGGTGAGACGGCCGTTGTATTGCTTTACGGACGCGAGCTCCTTGCCGCCAAGAGCGGCCGGACGTTGCAGAAGGACATGAGGAGAGGACCACCATGAGCCCTGATCATATGAGCGCCGAGGAATCCGACGTTTACCGAGCCGCCGAATGCGCCGAGGACCCCTTATCTGCCAAGGGAGCCGAGGGCGTCAATTGCGCCGGTGAAACTGAGGGCAATGCTTCTCGTTCGATAAGCAGCCGCCTGAAGGGGCGGGGCTTCTCCGTTCTGGGTGATTCCATCAGTACGCTCATGGGCTGGGTTCCCGAGGGCTGGCGGGTTCATTACGAGGGCGAGGTTCACGTCGATGGAGTCGAGCGCCCTCAAGACACATGGTGGGGGAGAGTCATCGATCACTTCGGCGGCTACTTGGTCGCCAACTCATCCTTTTCCGGTTCCGTCGTCGAGGGATACGGCTTTCCCGCGGGCAATAGCGAGAAGCGCATCGCTTCGCTGCTCGGCGCGCAGGGAGAATGCCCCGATGTCGTCCTCGTGTACATGGGCATTAACGACTATGGCTGGGGCGGTGGCCGCAACCAGGTGATGGGCGGGTCGCTTTCCGCGTCTGCATGCCCCGAGGACCTTGCGGGCGATCGCTCCGTCGAATGGGTTGTCGGCCCCGATGCGCTGGACCGGTTTGCCGCTGCGTATCGCGATGTCCTCGCCTCGATCCATCGCATCGCGCCCTCGTCCGAGATCTGGTGCCTGACACTGTGCCCCGCAACGTCCCCGAGCGAGGCGGAGCGCTGTTACAAGTATCAGATACGCGGCATTGAGCTGGATGCGTACAACCGCGCCATCGTTCGGTCGGCGCGAGAGACGGGGGCTCATGTCGCCGATGTGCGGGCGTACGGCATCCAATACGACGCGGTGGACGGGTGCCATCCGTCGGCTCTCGGCATGTGTCAAATTGCAGACATGGTCATCGCGCGCATGGAGGGGTCTTCTGAGAAGCCCGCATCCATCGGGGATGCACCGCGCGCCGTTCGGACATGCGGGCGCTCCCATTGCCATGGGTGCCCTATGGACGAGTCGACCGACTCCCGCTGGACGATAGCCTGTCGCGGACCGAAGGACGGACGCTAGCCAAAGACCACACGCACCGCCCCATTGTGAAGATTGGGGCGGTGCGTGTTTTTTCAAGCCCTCGCCACGGGGGATGTGTGTACAATAGACGAGACCTTTAAACGTGGTACGAGATACCCGCAAGGAGAACATAGCCCGATCGCTTCGGGTCCTCGTGGGATGCTCGTGCCGTGTGTGAACGGTCGGGCATTATTTTTTGACGCGGCACTGCGCCGGCGTCGAAGAGGCAAGGAAGGAGTTTGATGGGCATGTCTTCACCGAAGGCGGTCATCATGGACGAGACCGCGATCAGCCGCGCGATCACCCGTATCGCTCACGAGATCGTCGAGAAGAACGAGGGCGTTGAGAACCTCGCGCTCGTCGGCATCGTGACCCGCGGCGATCTGCTCGCCAAGCAGCTCGTGGACGAGATCGAGCGGATCGAGGGGGTGCGCGTCGACCTGGGAAGCTTGGACATCAGCTTCTACCGCGACGATTACCTGACCAACTTCGCCCCGGCCGTCCACGCCACGAACGTCCCGTTCAACCTGGACAACAAGCGAATCGTGCTCGTCGACGACATCCTCTACACCGGTCGTACCATCCGCGCCGCTCTGGACGCCCTCATGGACCTCGGTCGCCCCAGCCGCGTCGAGCTGGCCGTCCTGGTCGACCGCGGCCATCGCGAGCTTCCGATCTGCCCCGACTTCGTGGGCAAGAACGTCCCCTCCTCCCATGAGGAGAATGTGCGCCTCTACCTCGAGGAGGTCGACGGCCGCACCACCGTTGAGATCACGAACGTCGAGCAGGGCGCCCGCGTGGGCTCCGCTCCGCTGGGAGGCGAGTAGGCAGTGTTCAACAACCACAAGCACCTCATCGATATCTCGGAGTACTCCGACTCCGAGCTCATGACCATTCTGCAGACCGCCAAGGCGTTCTCCGAGGTCAATGAGCGCACCATCAAGAAGGTCCCCACCCTCAAGGGTAAGACCATCGTCAACATGTTCAACGAGCCCTCCACGCGCACCCGCAGCTCCTTCGAGCTGGCCGAGAAGCGCCTGTCGGCCGATACGCTGAACTTCGGCGGCTCCTCCACCTCCACGGTGAAGGGCGAGAGCCTCATCGACACCGTCATGACGCTCGACGCCTACAAGATCGACTGCATCGTCGTGCGCGACAAGCACGCCGGCGCGCCCTACATCGTGTCCCAGGCCAGCCCCGCCGTCGTCATCGACGCCGGCGACGGCAAGCACGGCCATCCCACCCAGGCCCTGCTCGACCTGTACTCCATTTGGGAGCGCAAGGGTAGCTTCGACGGCCTGAAGGTCGGCGTTGTGGGCGACATCGGCCACTCCCGTGTCTGCGGCTCCCTCATCCCCGCGCTCAAGATCATGGGCGCCGAGGTCACGGCCGTGGGCCCCAACACCCTCATGCCGCCCCGCCCCGACATCCTGGGCGCCGATCACGTGTCCAACAGCCTCGATGATGTGCTGCCGGACCTGGACGTCGTCTACATGCTGCGTATCCAGCGCGAGCGCCTCGAGGGCGCGCCGTTCCCGAGCGAGCGCGAGTACCACCAGCTCTACGGTCTCACCAAGGCCCGCGAGCGTCTCATGAGGCCCGACGCGATCGTGTGCCACCCCGGCCCGATCAACCGCGGTGTGGAGTTCGACTCCTACATGCCCGATCATCCGGAGCGCTCCGTCATCCTCGACCAGGTGTACGCCGGTATCTGCGTGCGCATGGCTGCCCTGTATCTGCTGCTTGGAGGTGCCGATAATGGCCTTGCTTCTTAAGAATGCCCACGTCGTCGACCCGTCTGTCGAGCTCGATGGACGTGTAGACGTCCTCGTCGAGGATGACAAGATCGCCGCCGTCGGCGAGAACCTGAGCGCTGAGGGCGCCGAGGTCGTCGACCTGTCCGGCAAGTACCTCGTTCCCGGCCTGGTGGACATGCACGTCCACCTGCGTGAGCCCGGCTTCGAGGCCAAGGGCGACATCGAGTCCGAGACCGCCGCTGCCGCCAAGGGCGGCTTCACCGGCGTGTGCTCCATGCCCAACACCAACCCCGTCACCGACAACGGCGTCGTGGTCGAGTACATCAAGTCCGTCGCCGCCGCCAAGGGTCACTGCCGCGTGTACCCCTCCGGCGCCATGACCCGTGGCCTCAAGGGCGAGATCATCTCCGAGATGGGCAACATGGTCGAGCACGGCTGCGTCGCCTTCACCGATGATGGTCACGGCATCCAGGGCGCCGGTATGCTTCGCCGCGCCATGGACTACGGCCAGATGTTCGGCAAGGTCTTCATGAGCCACTGCCAGGACAACGACCTGGTCGGCGACGGTCAGATCAACGAGGGCGCCGTTTCCACCCGCCTGGGCCTGCTCGGCTGGCCGGCGGAGGGCGAGGAGCTCCAGATCATGCGCGATATCATGATCGCCGAGCTCACCGGTGCCAAGCTGCACATCCAGCACATCTCCACCGCCAAGGGCCTGGAGATGGTCCGCGCCGCCAAGGCCAAGGGCCTGCCCGTGACCTGCGAGGCCACCCCGCATCACCTGTTCCTCACCGAGGACGCCATCGACGGCACCTACAACACCTGCTTCAAGGTGAACCCGCCGCTGCGCACCGCTGCGGACGCCGAGGCGCTCATCGCCGGTGTCATCGACGGCACGGTCGATACGATCGCCACCGACCACGCCCCGCACTCCGACTGGGAGAAGTCCCGTGAGTTCGAGCTCGCCCCGTTCGGTATGACCGGCCTCGAGACTGCACTCGGCCTCGTGATCACCAACCTGGTCAAGACCGGCAAGATCACCTTCGGTCGCATGGTCGAGCTCATGGCCATCGAGCCCCGTAAGATCCTGGGCCTCGACCAGGTCAAGATCGCCGAGGGCTCCGTCGCCGACCTCACCGTCTTCGACGCCGATGCGGTCTGGACCGTCTCCGAGGGTGACTTCGCCAGCCACGCCAAGAACTCCGGTTTCAAGGGCGTCGAGCTCACCGGCCGCGCCACCGACGTGTTCGTGGGCGGCAAGCGCACGCTCGCCAACGGCGTCGTTTGCTAACATAAGCTTCGAGCGCCGCACGGGCCGCGTCTTCGCGCGCTGCCCGTGCGGCATTGTCAATCAACCATGCCTCGCATGGGGAGGGGAGCATATATGCCGAATCCTTCGCCTGCGCGCATGCATGACTTCGAGGTCATTTCGAACGAGAAGATCGCCGACGGCATCTTCTCGCTCGTCATTTCGGCCCCGCGTCTCGCATCCGCGCTCAAGCCCGGTCAGTTCGTGAACATCCGCGTTCCGGGCGACCCGAGTGAGCTTTTGCGCGTGCCGCTGAGCTACGTCGCCGCCGATCCGGAGCGCGGCACCGTCGAGATCTGGTACGCGGTCGTCGGCAAGGGCACGCAGCGCATGTCCGAGTGGGGCCGCGGCTTCACGAGCGACCTGCTCGGCCCTGGCGGCCACGGCTGGCGCGTCCCCGAGGGCGCCCGTCGTGTGCTCGTGGTCGGCGGCGGTATCGGCGTTCCCCCAGTGCTGTGCCTGGCGCGTGAGCTCGCCGAGGCGGGTGTCGAGGTCGATGCGTGCGTCGGTTCCGCCACTGCAGCCAAGCTCGTCGGCGTCGAGGACTTTGAGGCGCTGGGCGCCGGCGAGGTCCGCGTGGCGACCGATGACGGTACGGTCGGCCTGCACGGTTTTTGCACCGAGTCCGCCGCTGAGCTGCTCTCCTCCCACGAGTACGACTACGTGGCCACCTGCGGCCCCGGCGTCATGATGAGCAAGGTCGCCGCCTCTGCGGCCGAGGCGGGCGTGTACTGCGAGGCCTCCCTCGAGCGCATGATGAGCTGCGGCTTTGGTGCATGCAGCACCTGCAATGTCGAGACGACCGACGGCATGCAGGGAGCCTGCATGTGCGGACCGGTCTTTGATGCGACCAAGGTGGTGGTCTGGTGAGCCAGGTGAATATGGCCGTCGACTTCGGCGGCGTGAAGATGAAGAACCCCATCAACACCGCTTCCGGCACGTTCGGGTACGGCTGGCAGTTCAGTGAGCTCATGGACGTGAGCCAGCTCGGTGCCATCACCACGAAGGGCTGCGCGGCGGAGCCTTGGCCGGGCAACCCCGCGCCCCGCATGGCCGAGGTCCCCGGTGGCATGATGAACTCCGTGGGCCTGCAGAACCCCGGTGTGGCCGCCTTCGCCGAGCAGTCCGGCCCGTGGCTGTCCGACCTCACCGCCAAGGGCACGCAGGTCATCTGCCAGGTCGCCGGTCACTCCACCGAGGAGTACGTCCGCGCGCTCGAGATGTTCGTGGAGCTGTGCCCCTGGGCCGCCGGATACGAGATCAACGTGAGCTGCGCCAACATCGCTGCCGGCGGTGCCGCCTGCGGTTCCACGCCTCAGGGTGCTTCCGAGGTCATGCGCGCCTGCCGCAAGGTGACCGACAAGCCCCTCTTCGTCAAGATGGCTCCCGTGCGCATCCCCGAGATCGCGCGTGCCCTCGAGGCCGAGGGCGCCGACGGCCTGACCGTCATCAACTCCATCCCCGGCATGTCCATCGACGTGCACACGCGCCGCTCCAGGCTCTCCAAGCCCACGGGCGGCCTCTCCGGCCCGCTGTGCCATCCCATCGCCGTCCGCATGGTCTGGGAGGCCGCCAATGCGGTCGATATCCCGATCTGCGGTGTCGGCGGAGTCATGACGGGCGAGGACGCTGCTGAGTTCATCCTCGCGGGCGCCTGCTGCGTCTCCGTGGGCATGGCCAACTTCGTCGAGCCCGATGCGTCCGTGCGCATCCTGCACGAGCTCGAGGCCTGGGCCGAGAGCCAGGGAGTCAAGGACATCAACGAGCTGATCGGAGCCTTCGAATGCTAGAGACCGATGCCCGCGACCGTATCATCGTCGCGATCGATTGCGACCGCGACCGCGCCATCGAGCTTGCCGATGCGCTGTCCGGTCATGCCTCCTGGCTGAAGGTCGGCATGACGCTGTTCTACGCCGAGGGGCCCTCCATCGTCCGCGAGTTCAACGAGCGCGGTTTCAAGGTCTTCCTCGACCTGAAGTTCCACGACATCCCGCATCAGGTGCGCGGCGCTGCCCGCTCCGCAGCACTCGCCGGCGCCGACCTGCTCTCCGTGCACGGCTTGGGCTCCGGCGCCATGCTCGCGGCGTGCCGCGAGGGTGCCGAGGCGGGCGCGGAGGTGCGGGGGAGTCGTCCCAACCTCGTCGCCATCACCGTGCTCACGAGCATGAGCCAGGACTCGCTCACCGAGATCGGCGTCGAGTCCCCGGTTGCCGAGGAGGCCGCCCGCCTGGCGTCCCTCGCGCAGGCCAACGGCATCGACGGCATCGTGTGCTCCCCGATGGAGGCGCAAGGCATGCGCGAGCTGCTGGGCCCCGACGCGCTCATCGTCACGCCGGGCGTGCGCCCCGCGGGCGCCGAGCTCGGTGACCAGACGCGCGTCGCCACGCCGTCGCAGGCCATCGCCCGCGGTGCGAGCCACATCGTGGTCGGCCGTCCCATCACGGGAGCCGACGACCCGGTCGAGGCGTACGAGGCCATCGTCGCCGAGCTGTGCGAGAACGTGAAATAATGATGAAGCGCAGGTGTCTACCTGCGCTTCTTTTCTCTATAGGGCCTCTATGCAGGGCTTTTGACGCCGATTTTGGCTCGATATCTTGCAATTTGGCAGAGCATGGACTACCCTAGATTGCCGTTGAAGGTTCAAACATGCACGTAAAAGCACGTATTGCACCCCGAACGCAGTTAGAAGATGCCTAGTTTTATGGAGGTTCAAATGGCGCTTCCTCAGCTCACCGATGAGCAGCGCAAGGCCGCTCTCGAGAAGGCCGCTGCCGCCCGTCACGCTCGTGCCGAGCTCCGTGAGAAGATCAAGAAGGGCGAGGTGTCCCTGGACTCCGTCCTGAACTCCGACGACCCCATCGCTTCCCGTATGAAGGTCTCCACCCTCATCGAGTCCCTCCCTGGCTATGGCAAGGCCAAGGCCACCAAGATCATGGACGAGCTGGGCATCTCCGCCACCCGTCGCGTTCAGGGCCTCGGCGTCCGCCAGCGCGAGCAGCTCCTCGAGCAGCTCACCAAGTAAGTGGGCCAGAGCGAGTCAAAGCTCTTTGTGATTTCCGGGCCGTCAGGCGCAGGGAAGGGCACTCTTGTCGCGCGTGTGCGCGACCGGGTTCCCAACCTGGGCCTGACGGTTTCCGCTACCACGAGGAGCCCGCGCGCCGGCGAGGTGGACGGCGTGAATTACTACTTCCTGTCCGAAGATGAGTTCTCGGCCCGCATCGAGGCCGGCGACTTCATCGAGTGGGCACAGGTGCACGACCATCGCTATGGCACCCTTGCCAGCGAGGTCGATCGCAACCTCTCCACCGGCCAGTCCCTCATCTTGGAGATCGACGTCCAGGGCGCCCTGGCCGTCAAGGAGCGCTTCCCCGAGGCCGTGCTCATCTTCATCGAGCCCCCGTCGCTCGATGTTCTGCGTGAGCGCCTCCTCGGCCGCGGCTCCGAGACCCCGGAGTCCCTCGAGCTCCGTCTCCACACCGCCGAAGGCGAGATGGCCCTGCGTGACCGCTACGACGAGATCCTCGTGAACGACGATCTCGAGCGTGCCACGGAGGAGCTCATCGCCGTACTGCACCGTCACGAAAGGAATTGATCCGAAGTGTCTGTTGTGAAGCCTGCCATTGATGACCTGCTGGAGAAGACCGACCACAATAGGTTCCTGCTCTCCTCGCTCGCGTCCCAGCGCGCCAGCGACATCAACAATATGCTGCGCGGCCAGCACAGCCGCGTCCTCGCCGTCCAGGACACCGATGACCTCACCGTCATGCTGTCCGGTAAGGACACCATCTCCATGGCCATGGAGGAGATCGTGGATGGCACCATCTCCTACGACCACGAGCGCTATGAGGCCGCCCTCGGCCATATCGACCCCCAGGAGGCCTAATTGGCAAGTCGCGTATGCCTGGTGCACTATCACGAGATAGGGCTCAAGGGCAAGAACCGCACGCGGTTCGAGCGCGTCCTCATGGATTCGTTGAAGGCGGCCCTGGCCGCCTTTTCCGTTTCGTGCGTGACGCGCATCTCCGGCCATATTCTCGTCACCTTCTCCACCAAGGGCGAGGCTGAGCGCGCCATGCCGCTCATCGCCCAGGTTCCGGGTGTCGCCCGCTGCTCGCTGGCGTTCCACACGAACCGCGAGCCCGATGAGTATTGCCGCGCCGCGATCGATGCGCTCGCTGAATTCGGACCGTTCGAGACCTTCAAGGTTGCCGCACGCCGCTCCAATACGGACTACGAGCTCACGAGCATGGACCTCAACCGTCAGGTCGGCGAGGCGCTCTGCCTTGCGTATCCCGGGAAGAAGGTCCAGATGCGCGAGCCCGATGCCTGTGTGCACGTGCTCGTCGTCCAGGGCAGCGTGTATGTATACGCCCGCAGCATGCGCGGCGTGGGCGGCCTGCCACAGGGCAGTGCCGGCAAGGTCGTGACGCTGCTTTCCTCGGGTATCGATTCTCCGGTCGCAACCTGGCAGCTTGCTCGTCGCGGCGCCGTCGTGGTGCCGATCCATTTCTCCGGTCGTCCCCAGACGGCCGATACGAGCGAGTATCTGTGTCGCGACATCATCGAGTAGCTCGCGCCTGCAGTCCAGATCGGCCGCATGTACGTTGTCCCGTTCGGCGATTGCCAGCGCGAGATCTCGATGAAGACCCCGTCCGATTTGCGCGTGATCATGTATCGCCGCGTCATGTACTCGGTGGCGGAGCGCATCGCGCGTCTCGAGGGCGCCAAGGCCATCGTCACGGGCGAGTCGCTCGGCCAGGTCGCGTCGCAGACGCTCGAGAACATCATGGCCGTCAACGAGGTCGTGGATATCCCGGTGTTCAGGCCGCTCATTGGCTCGGACAAGCAGGAGATCATCGAGCGCGCCAAGCAGATCGGCACGTATGAGATCTCGTGCGAGACCGCGCCCGACTGCTGCACGCTGTTCATGCCGCGTCGTCCCGAGACCCATGCGAAGCTCGACGAGGTCCACGAGGCGTGGGAGATGTTCGATCACGAGGCGATGATCGACTACCTGGTCTCCCATGTCGAGTACGTCGATTTCGAGGCGCCGGTGTACAAGCGCCCCCGCTGCATGCGCGAACGCCACAGCGAGATCGAGATTCGCTACCAGGCCGCTGAGTAATCCACACGCCTGCCCATAATCTGGCTCTAAATCTGGCCGCAGTCTGTCCTTCGTGGATAGATTGCGGCCAGACTCCTATACAGACCGACCGACGCTGCTTCATATTGCCGGCGCTCCACGTCCCCCGTCTTGCGATGCTTGATGAGGGGAGGTGCGCGTATGGCACAGGTACAAGAGGAGAGAATGACGTGGGCGAGACGCTGCAGGCTCTATGCGAGGCAGCGGCCGGTGGTGCTGGTGGTCGGGGCGGTTGTCGCGATTCTTTTGACTGTGGCCTTTGGAGCAGGAGTGACGGGGGCCCTCGGGGCGGCGGGTGCCGGTGACGGGGGAGTTCTGGTCACGCGTTCGGAGGCTGGGAGTTCAGAGCGAGGTGTGGCAGAGGTCGAGCATGACGACACTGCTTTGGACGACGGCGCTTCGCGATCTGAGGGTAAACCGGAGAAGCCAGAGGTCATCGTAGTTGATGTTGCCGGGGCCGTAGGCGCTCCTTCCCTTGTGACCCTGCAGGCCGATTCGCGAGTGGGGGATGCCATCGAAGCTGCCGGTGGGTTTGCCGCGGATGCCGATGCGGCTCGCGTCAATCGAGCCGCAAAGCTGCAAGACGGGCAGCAGGTGTATGTGCCACGTGTGGGGGAGACGGGCGGTGGCGGCTCGGGAGCTGTGGTTCCCGATGTTGGGGCGTCTGCGCAGGGGGCCGCCGCTGCCGACGGGCCCGTCAACATCAACCGCGCCTCGGAATCGGACCTCGACGCGTTGCCCGGGGTGGGGCCTTCGACCGCTCGTGCCATCGTCGAAGATCGCGACGCGAACGGCCCGTTTTCAACCATTGAGGACCTCATGCGCGTGAGTGGCATCGGCGAGAAGAAGTTCGAAAAGCTCAAAAGCTCGATATGCGTGTGATGGGCATGGTGGGTAGCGGCAGAGATTTGCCGGTTCGTCCATATGTTCCGCCCACGGCCTTTCTCGCAGCGGGCGTATGCGCATCGGCCCTGCTTATGCTCGAAGCGGGGTGGCGACTGCACGATTGCGGCGATGTGGTGTCTTGGACCGGCGCTTGGGCGTTGAGCTTGATGTCCGTCTTGGCGTTTGCCCTCGCTCGCCGTTTGCGAGGGTCGGGTCGCCTCGACTCCATCGCTCGTCCGATTGCGATGCTCGGCATGGGTGTCTTGATTGGGTGCGTCGCCGCAACCGGATGGTTGTTGAGATGGCAAGCGGGGAGTCGCGCGGTCCTCGGTGCAGGCGGCGGGGCGTGCGTCTTGCTCATCCGTGGCGATCCTTCTGCCGGCGAGCGAGGTTTCTCATCG
>X13_Wolf__coassemble_244_pt1 | contig 11599 bp, 13 predicted proteins | sample X13_Wolf__metabat2_high_PE_009 | metagenome-assembled genome bin X13_Wolf | reverse complement strand
GATTGTTCGAGACATGCTCGAAGATGGCATCCTCGTCGAGGGCGCGCACCGCGTCGAGCATGGGCTCGAGCTCGCCCGCGGGTACCGGGCTCTCGTCGAAGCGACGATAGGCCTCGACGGTGGAGACACCACCCGTCATGGGCTTGACCAGGGCAACCGGGGTGCCGGTGAGCGGTCGGAACATCTCGCGCATCGTATCGCCGCGACCATCGAGGTGCGCGGGCGGGCCGTAGAGGAAGAACGGAACGTCTGCGCCGATCGAGCGCGCCACCGCGTCGATGCGCTCATCGCGCGGATCGACGCCCCAGTAACGGCAGATGCCCATGATGGTTGCGGCGGCATCGGTGGACGGGCCGCCCAGGCCGGCGCGGATGGGGATGTGTTTATCAATGAGAATCGCGAAATTCGGCTCGCGGCCAAAGGCCTCCCCCATCGCGACGGCGGCCTTATAGGCGCTGTTGCTTTCCTGCGGGAAATCGGCCTCCGGGACCGTCTTGACCATGAGGCGATCGGACGGTGCGATGGCGAGGGTATCGGCGATGTCCAACGTCGTCATGACCGTGTCGACACCGTGGTAGCCCTCCTCATCCGTCTGCTCATGAACGCCCAGATAGAGGTTGATCTTCGCCGGGGCGGTGATGAGCATGAAGCGGCCCTGGGGGGCTTCGGCGCGGACGCCCGCCGCGCGAAGCGGGTCGAACGCGGGGTTCGGCGCGGGCATTTAGTGCTCCTCGAGCTGCGTGCCGAGCGGGGTGAAGATATGCTCGCCGGTCTCGGGATCGAACAGCTCGACGGTGCCGGTCAGGACGTCGACGTACTGGTACGACTGACGGGACTTGCGGCCGCGACGCTCATCGACCTCGATGATGAAGACGGCAGGATGCACATTCTTGATGATGCCCATGCGCTCGATGACGCGGGTGCGGCCCATGTTGGCCTTGACCTTCACGCGGTCGCCGACCATCCCGGTCAGCTTCTCCTGGATCTCCGCGACGTGATTGACTTCCATCTCTTCCATGCTATGGCCTCCAGCAGGGCGCCGTATAGACAGAATGCGCCCAAGATAGACAAACGCGTTGGAGTATAGCAGGGAGACGAGGTCTTTCTCAAGGCCGCATCGAGCATGAGCCCAGCGCATGGACATGAGCCCAGGATTGACTATGCCGATAAAAGATCGCCTATGGATTTCTTCCAATCGCGGACTGCGAAAAGGAGAAATTCCATAGGCGATCTGATTCGGGCAAGGCGGTTGCGAGCCATCGCGGCGTCGCGCCCGCGCCTGCCCTCCATTCGAATTAGAGCTCGTCGGTGTCGAGGACGATGGTGAAAGGTCCGTCGTTCACCAGCTCGACCTGCATATCGGCACCAAAACGGCCCGTCTGGACACGCCCCACGTCAGCACGGACGAGGTCGACGAAGTACTCATAGAGCTCGGTGGCCTGCGCCGGTGGCGCGGCCTCGACAAAGGAGGGGCGGCGGCCCTTCCTGCAATTGGCGAACAGCGTGAATTGAGAGACCACCAGGACCTCGCCGTCCACATCGGGAAGCGAGAGGTTCGTCTTCCCCTCCTCGTCATCGTTGATGCGCAGGGCGAAGATCTTGCCCCAGAGCTTATCCGCCTCAGCTCGGGTATCGGCATGACCGACGCCGAGCAAAATCAGGTACCCGGCGCCGATCTTGCCCACGACGTCCCCGGCGATTGTCACGCTCGCGCGCTCAACGCGCTGAATGACGGCACGCATGGGTTAGCACTCCTGCGCTTGAGCGCCGCCCGCAGTCGTGAGCTGGGCAGACAGGTCTTCGAGCGCGTGGAAGCGATGACTGATGGCGTTCTTCTCCTCGAGCGTGAGCTCGGCCATGGTCTTGCCGGGCGTATCGGTGGGCAGGAACAACGGGTCGTAGCCAAAGCCAAAGCGCCCGCGCCCCTCGCGCGCGATCATGCCCTCGCAGGCCCCCGTGCCCGTGAGGACGCAGCCTGCGGCGTCGATGAGCGCCACGACGCTCATGAAGCGCGCCGTACGGTCGGCGTCTGCCACTTCCTGCATCTTGTCGAGGAGCTTGGCGTTGTTGGCCTCGTCGTCACCATGGGTGCCGGCGTAGCGTGCAGAGTAAACGCCGGGCTCGCCGTTGAGCGCGTCCACCACCAGGCCGGAATCGTCGGCGATGGCCGACAGGCCCGTCGCCGCGACGGCGGCCTCGGCCTTGATGATCGCGTTCTCGACGAACGTGGTGCCGTTCTCCTCAGGGTCTTCGAAATCTCCCAGCTGACCGAGTGCCACAAACCGAACGTCGGGCAAGACCTGACTCAAGATCGCCTCGATCTCAGTCAGCTTATGGGCGTTGCCCGTGGCGACCACGATAGTGCGCTTGGGGTCCAGGGTCTCGATGTCGATCTTCTCAAGTGCCATAGGGGGCCTTCCTCTCGATGTGTAATTGGGGACGGGTGCAAACTGCACACCCGCTGCGGCCCGCGCGGGCTGCGAGCGGGCCGCCTCGCCGATGTGTAAAACGCACCCGTCCCCAAATGCACATCGGCAAAAAACCCGCTAATCGCGGAAAGCAGTGACCTCGTTTTGCAGGTCGATGAGCTGCTTGATGCCGAGCTCACCGAGGTCGAGCAGGCGGTTCAAGCGGGCGCGGTCGAACGGCGTCTGCTCGCCGGTGCCCTGAATCTCGATGATCTCGCCGGCGTCCGTGGCAACGAGGTTCATGTCGACCTCGGCATGGCTGTCCTCGGAGTAGTCGAGGTCGAGCAACTCGCAACCGTCCACCAGGCCCATGGACACAGCGGCCACCTGGCCGGTGAGCGGCAGGCGGGCGATCTTGCCGGCCTCAACCCAGGCCATGAGCGCGTCGTGCAGGGCAACCCATGCGCCGGTGATGCTCGCCGTACGGGTCCCGCCATCAGCCTGGATGACATCGCAATCCACGGTGACCGTATGCTCGCCCAGGGACTTCATGTTCACAACGGTGCGCAAGCTGCGACCGATCAGGCGCTCGATCTCCATGGAGCGACCCTTGCGGTTGTTCGTCTCGCGGCGCGTACGTCGATTGGTCGAAGCGGGTAACATGGCATATTCCGCCGTGACCCAGCCCTGATGGCTCGCCTTGCGCCAACCGGGCACACCCTCTTCGATGGTGGCGGCGCACAGCACCTTGGTGTCGCCGAACTCGACCAAGCAAGAGCCCAAGGCGTGCTTCATCACGTCGCGGGTGAGGTTGACCGTGCGCATCTGGTTTGCCGCGCGACCATTGGCGCGGTCGATCATCATATGTTCCATGGAACGTGTTCCTTTCAGAAGTGGTATTGAACGCCGGGCAGCCCAGCTTCTCGTCCGCGGTCCCCACGGGCGATTGGGGCCCGCCCTCGAGATGAGAAAAACGAGCAATTGGGGACAGACACCAATTGAGACGTTACAGACCGCGAAGCTCGTCGAGTGAGATGTGCTCGATGCTCTTGAGGGGCTGTCCGAAGATGAAACTGCCCGCAGCAGCGAACTCGGCGATGTTGTCCGAGGTCGTGGCAAAGCGGTGCTCCGGCTGCGCCGTCTGAGGGGCGAGCAGGTCACGGCGGCTCAAGATGTCCTCGAGCTCACGCGTCGTCTCCTCCGCCGAGGACACCACGCGCACATCGGGCCCGAGCGCATGGCGAATCGGACCGGCCAGCAAGGGGAAATGCGTACAGCCGAGTACCACTGTGTCCACCTGCGCACCGCCATTGATGATGGGCGCGAGCGTGCGCTCGACCTCTACGCGATTCTCGAGCGTGTCGAAGATGTCCCCATTTTGCAGCCAGCGCTCCTGCAGGTGGGCGCCAGTAGCGAGCTCATGCTCGACGATCTCGACAAAACTTGGGGCGGGACATCCGTACACATCCACACCCGCATCCAGATCCTGGATGGCGCGCGTGTAGGCGCCGGTTCGAACGGTGAGCGGCGTGGCGAGCACACCGACCTTGCGCGTACGCGTGGAGTTGATGGCGGCGCGTGCGCCCGGCGCGATCACACCGATCACCGGCACGGGCAGCACCTGCTGAGCGATGCGCAGACCCGCCGCGGTGGCGGTGTTGCACGCGATCACCATGATCTTGACCTCGTGCTCGGCGAGCCACCTGCCCGCCTGCAGCACAAAGGAGCGCACCTCCTCCTCGGGACGCACGCCGTAGGGGCACCGCTTGGTATCTCCCACGTAGTAAATCGACTCATGCGGCAGCGAGGTGGCGATGCACCGCGCAACCGTGAGACCGCCCAATCCGGAGTCGAACACGCCGATGGGGCGCTCGCAATCTCTCATGGTTCCTCCCGTCATGCGCTTTCGCGCCTATGCGCGGGCCGCCAACAGGGCCTTCGCCATATACACCCAGCCCTCGACGACCTTGCCGCGCGTGAGGTAGACGTTATCGTTCTCAGCGATCAGCGCAGGCGTGGCGGGATCCTTGAGGGCGTTCTCCACGCACACGAAGGTTCCCACATACGGGGCAGCCAGAAAATCGGACTCCGAGTCGCCGATGGCGAGCGTCTCGGCGCGGTCGATACCGCGAAGCTCGCAAAAGCGCTCGATGCCACGGCCCTTGTTGAGGCCGGCGGGCATGATGTTGAAGGCGCGGCCGGGGCCGTCCTCACCAAGCTCCAACGTGGTGGGCTTGGAGACATGGGTCAGGTAGCCGTTGTTGCCCCACACCAGGCCGAGGCCGGCGACGTCGATCATCGCCTGGGCCTCCTCATCGGGCACCTCGCCGCGCATGCCGACCGTGACCTCGCGGTATTTGATGCCGTTTGCCATGTCGTTGTGATACTCGATACGGCCGGGCCAACGGTCGATGATACCCTGGCAGACGCCCGCCTGCTCGATCACCTGATGCGGGGTGAGGCCGCAATCGGGGTCGTAGGGCATGTCCCCGGTGAAGTACTCCCACTTGTTCGCTTTGAGGTCGAGCATGAGCAGGCCGCCCATCTCGCCGATGTAGGAGTTGAAGCCCAGGATGCGCGAATCCTCGTGCATCATCACGCGAGCGCGGCCGGAGCACGGAATGATCTCGATGCCGGCGCGCTTGAGAGCCACGATGGCCTCGACGAGTGCGGTGCTCGGGTTGCCCTCGTTATCCGAGAGAGCGCAAGAGCCAGGCGCCAGCATGGTGGCGTCAAGGTCGGTGAAGACGTACTTCACGCGTCCGAGCTTTTCGCGCAGCTCGCCTGTGGGCTCGGCGGGAAGGACGGGGTAGTTCGAGAGGTCGAAGTCGCTCATAGCAGCCTTTCTCGCGACGAAGGTTCTTCCTCACCATCATAAACAAAACGATCAGCCCGAAGTGAGCAACCCGAGCTCCTCCGCACGGCCGCGATAAAACTCGAGGTTTATAGGCCCTCCCGCGAGCGCGGCACACGAATCGAGCGCGGCGATGGCAAGGTCCAAGGACGATTCGAAGTTGCCGTGCGTTGCGAGCTCACGAAGGGCGCAGTCGAAATACGTTACATCCCTGCTCACGGGCATTCCGTCGGCGACCACCCTCAAACTGGCATCGTCTGCAAGCATGCGACGCCATATTTCGCGCATACGAGAAGCGTCGAGTAGGCGGGCACGCGCGAGAAGCTCCCGCATTGCAGCACCGACCGCATCGATATCCCGTAAAACCCCTTCCGCATCGACTTCGATATGCGAAATCGGCACACCTTGCGGCGCCAGCGACGCCACATAGCATTCCCCCAGCACATCAGACGGCTTTCCCGTGGACCACAGCCTCAGCTCGTCCGCAGCCTCAACGCGCAATGGGAATTCCCGAGAGCTGCGCTCGCGAAGAAATGACGGATCGACATGGAGCCTGCTCAGCTCCCTGCTGCGCACATCGAAGCTCATGTCAGCAAGGGACCCGAATGTCAAATCATCGCAAAGCAACTCTATGTGAGGCAGATCGAGCCGAAACACGTTTTTGGCGAGCTTCAACGCCGCATACGCATTCCCATCAAAACAAACATCCACACGCATATCGACTCACGCAAAAAGGTTTTTGATCCACTGTAATAAAAATCAATTCCGTTAAGCGACACAGCTTCTTCGACTGGGCTGTCTGAGGCAAACATCGGAGCTAGAAGTACGCCGAGCCCGATCGGCAGAAGGAATAGCAAAACCAGCGAAAACCGTCCAAACATAGCGACGCCCCCTTTTGTCAACGCGCACATTGCTTGCAGATTACCAGCGACAATTGATCATTTCGGCCTGAATGGGCGAATGGTAGATGCGTAGCCTTGTACGGCTCCCCGCATCCATGACGAGATTGCATCGGCCCGAATGTCGCGCCGCTTCCTCAGCCCCGCGCCCCGAACGGGGTCCGAATCCACCAGCTCCGCGCCCCGAACGGGGCTCGAATCCACGCACGCTAAACAAAAACGCGAGGGCGACACGGCCCTCGCGTTCACATTCCTTGGTGGGCGATGAGGGATTCGAACCCCCAGCCTTGTGCGTGTAAAGCACCTGCGCTAACCGTTGCGCCAATCGCCCGCGGGAGCAGAGTATAACGGAATTCCCCCGCCCGGCCCTCTCTCCCCAGCGAGATATAACCGAAATCACCAAATCGATGCCCATGTTGTGACTTTGAGTATGTCTCGGCGAATCAAATCGGGGCGACCTTCTCAGATTGTCAAAGCACGGGAGGCACATCAGCGCCTGTGGACACCAGCCAATTCGGCTGTGGAAAACTCCGCATCCGTCGCGCGCCCACCCGCCGCATTCAACCGCCCGCCGAATTGTGCATGCACCCCCACCGCACATCACCTGCGCGGTCAGTTTTCGGTTTGAAAGGGGGCAGGCTCACTCTCCCCCATCCAGCAGTACGGTTGATATGACCGAACACGTACGCCGGCTGATTTCAATCCCTGCGACGGCATTGGAAGCAATCGATGAAACTGAGAGGGTGATGCTTCTGGGCGAGATTGCCAACAATCTATCTGTTCGCCTCGATCGGGCGGAGGCACAGGGGCTGTGGCTAACCCCCGTGGGCCATGCTGAGGAAGTCTTGCTGCGTCGCCGATTCGCAAAGGGCGAGCTAGCGTCCCCCTTCAGAGGGATGTACACACGATGCAGCACGTTCGAAACCGCTTCTATTCGAGAGCGGACCATCCGCACGATCCGCACGCTCGGGCTCCTGCATCCCAGCTGGGTGTTCTGCGGATACTCGGCGGCCGTGATCCATGGACTCCAGGTGCCGAACACCGTTCTCGGCTCCGTGCATTATTGCGCCAACGGAACGAGCCAACGCGGGTCCCCGCTCATCCGGCACCACCTTCGGCTCGCCCCTCAAGACATCGTGTCGAATACAGGGGTGCGCGTCACCTCGCTGCGGAAAACGCTTGTCGACTGTCTTTGCACTTCCGACTTTCGCGTGGGGCTGGCAATCACCGACTCCGCAATCCATTGGGAATTGGCGGGCAAGCGCGAGATCGAGCGCTGGATCGAAAAGGACGGCAAGGGGCGGCGAGGCATTCGGCAGGCTCGCGAAACCGTCGCATGGGCGGACGGGCGAAGTGAGAATGGTGGGGAATCGATTGCACGCGCGACGATGATCGAGCTCGGCTTCGTTGCCCCGTACCTGCAAGTCGAGGTTTTCGATCCAATGGAGCCGGACAACCCCAAACGCGGAGACTTTGGTTGGCAGCTTGAAGACGGAAGCTGGGTCATCGGAGAGCTCGACGGGCTCGGCAAATATCGCACGGGCGGCGTCGCTGGCACGCGAAACGGTCTCGATGCGGTAATACGCGCGCTTGCAGCGGAACGACGCAGGGAGTCCCACCTTTGTCTAAGCGGCTTCAAAATCGTCAGATTCAGCATGCGAGACGTGCTCGACACGGCGTATTTCGAACGACTGCTAACCGCCGCCGGCGTTCCCCGACGCGAGGAGCCTTCAGATTAGCGAAATGCAATCAAAGTCACGAAAAGAGCCCCCGATATGTGACTTTGGTTATACCTCGAGGGCAGACGGCCTGGCCGGGGCTCCGCGGCGGCCCAGCCGGGACTCTGCGGCAGCCTGGCCGGGGCTCCGCGGCGGCGGCCCGGCCGAGGCTCCGCGGCGGCGGCCTGTCCGGGCCCCGCGGCGGCCCAATACAAGAGAAGCCCGATGGCAACCGAGGGCCATCGGGCTTCCGAGTGACAAGCCGCTTCGAGCAATCGATGCAGCCCCAGAGCGTCACCGGGCGGCAAGAGCGTCACCGGGTTATTAGAACGTAACCGGAGTATCAGTGTAGACGCACTCGAGCAGCTGCTCCATCTCCTCCTGCGTCGGGATGCGCGGGTTGGAGCCGGTGCAGGCGTCGAGGATGGCGTTGGCGGCGACGTCGGCCTTCTTGGCCTCGAACTCCTCGTAGTCGATGATCGACTCGTCGGCCTTCACGCCGTACTGGCCGTAATTCTTGATGCCCTGCGGGATGTCCAGCGCGTCGTTGAGGTCGCGGATCTTCTGGACCAGGGCCTCGACCAGCTCGTCCTCGGTCTCGCCGGCGAGGTGCAGAACATCCTTGGCGATAAAGGCGTAGCGGCTCTTGGCGCGCTCGTCACGGGCGTTGAACTGGATGACCTTGCCGAGATACATGGCGTTGGCGCAGCCGTGGATGATGTGATCGCCGGTAAAGGCGGCGCCGGTCTTGTGTGCCATGGAGTGGACGATGCCGAGCAGGCCGCTCGAGAAGGCGATGCCGGCAATGCACTGGGCGTCGTGCATGTGGGCGCGGGCCTCATGGTCGCCCCGGTAGGACTTGGGCAGCCACTCGACGATCTCGCGGATGGCGTGCAGCGCGTTGCCGTCGGTATACATGGAGCCGGCGGTGGAGACGTAGGCCTCGATGGCGTGGGTCAGCGCGTCCATGCCGGTGTGAGCGCAGAGCTTGGCGGGCATGGTGTAGGTGAGCTCGGGGTCGACGATGGCAACGTCGGGCGTGATGTTGAAGTCGGCCAGCGGGTACTTGATGCCCTTCTCGTAGTCGGTGATGACGGAGAACGCGGTGACCTCGGTCGCGGTACCGGAGGTAGAGGCGATGGCGCAGAAGTGGGCCTTGGTACGGAGCTCCGGGAAGGAGAAGGGCACGACGGCCTGCTCGAAGGTCTCCTCGGGATACTCGTAGAACAGCCACATGGCCTTGGCGGCGTCGATGGGCGAGCCGCCGCCGATGCCGATGATCCAATCGGGCTGGAAGGCCTCCATGGCCTTGGCGCCCTTCATAACCGTCTCGACGGACGGGTCGGACTCGACGCCCTCGAAGATCTCAACCTCGAAACCGGCCTCCTTGAGGTCGGCCTCAACGTCCTGCAGGAAACCGCCGCGGCGCATCGAGCCGCCACCGGTCACGATCATGGCGCGCTCGCCCTTGAGGTTCTTGACCTCATGGCGGGCACCCTCACCGAAGTACAGATCACGCGGATTGGTAAAACGTCCCATTGCGTACCTCCCAAGTCGCGGGTCACCCCGCGTTCACGCGCGGAACCCCCTTTTTGGCTCCGCGTAAGGACCGTATTCGGGTGCGGGCGGATTGCTCGGCCTTCGATGATGTATCGTTTTATCATCGAGTGGCAACGTGCCCGCAGACACGCATATTGTATCGCTCCGCGCCGCGGTCCACCGCACTCGCCCGCGTGGCCCATCTCGGACGCAGCCAATCAAAAGACCTGGTACCATGGGTGACTGAACTACGCGACCCGGAAGAAGAACACGTGAAGCACCGCCTCAAAACCGGCGATTTATGCCTGATAGCCGCACTTTTGCTCGCTCCTGTGGGCGGGGGCGCATGGTGGCTCATAAACTACGCGAACGGTAGGAATACGTCGGCGAACGGACCGGTCGTCGTCACCCAATCCAAGGACGGCTTCCGCCGCGTCGACGAGCTCGCGCGCGACGCCACTTTCACCGTCGAGACGAACGGCACCGGCAGCGGGCAAGATGCCGACGGCGGCGAGAACGTCATCTCGATCTCGGAGGGCCGCGTCGAGGTGAAAAGCGCCAACTGCGGCAACCAGGTCTGCGTCGAACACGCGCCCATCTCACAGGCCGGCGAGCAGATCGTATGTCTTCCCCACGGGCTGGTCGTTGAAGTTGTTGCGGAAGAATCGGACGCCGCCGCCCTACAGTAGTCTCCCCGCCCTTCAATCGGTAAACTAAAAGGTCATCGAGACGCACCGCGCAACGATCGCGGCCGCCTCATCACGCGGCGATACGCCGCCGAACCACCTGTATCGACGCGCCCTCGGGCGCGCATTCATACCGTATCGACTAGGAGCGACATGGCATTCGACCCCGTCCAAGAGGACTGCCTGCGGCTCATCCTCGCCGCCATGGAGCGCGAAGGCGCCGACCCCGCGAGCGACGCCGCTTTCATCGAGCGCGCCAGCGAGGCCTATCGCCTCGACCCGGCAACCCTCATCCACACCGATCGGGACCGATCGTTCCACCTCGTCGCCATGGCGACCGAGCTCGCAGATTACCGCGCACCCTTCGCCCCCTCCGAGGCAGAGGCCGAGCAGCTGTTCTCCCAAGCCGAGGATTACCTGCGCGAGGCCGTCGAGCTCGACCCTCGGAATTGGGACGCGCAGCGCATGCTCGCAACCATGCGCTCCCTCTCCGACGATGCGCTCATCGACCATCTCATCGAAAACCTCCCCGCCGTCGAGGATGACCTGAAAACGCTCATCGAAAGCGCTGCCGGCCCCTATGAGCAGGAGTTTGCCCACGATCTCGGTCGCCGCGCGCATCAGCGCTGGCTCGCCGCGCTCGCCTCGCGCCTGCTCATCGCCGGCCGTTACCGCATGGCGCTCTCCTATGCCGACCGCGCCCTCGAGGCCAATCCGCTCGACCTGGCGGGTGCGCGGCACACAGGCATGCTCGCACTGGGCAAACTCGAGGTCGAGGCCGAGGAGCTCAGGCGCTTTCGCTCACACCACGCCGCAGCCTACCAGGACTGTGCATCCTCCCGCTCCGGCCGCCTCGGCGGCCATCGGCCCGACGCATGGTCCCTCATCGCCGAGATGAGCCTCGCCTACCGCGCCTTCGACTTCGACCGCGCCACCGCGCTGCTCCAGGCCCTCATGCGCTCCTACCCCCACCCCGCCCAAGCACTCTACTTCCAGGCCGAGTTTCCCGACGGCGTTTTTTCGCGCGTGCACGTACAGCCCGGCAGCGACGACGAGCTGATACTCGCCCTCTCTGAAGCGACGCCCCTGCTTCAAGAGGGCATGGGCACGCCCGACGCCGCCAGCTTCGCCATCTGGATCGCCGAGCATGAGCTGGTGCAGGCCGCACTTACCGACCAAGATCGCGCCATGATCGCCCAGGTCGAGGGCGGCGGCCCGATTGGAGGCGCACGCTGATGGACCCGCGTGTCTATGTTCCCGCATACCTGGAACGGCTCTATATCCAAGAACACCCCGGCTTGACGGAGGGCGCACGCGAGCTCGTGCGCGAGCAAATCGCCGCCGAACCCGAGCGCTACGCCGCAAACGTGCATGCGCAGGCGCTGCTGTCCTACTCCCGCGTACACGGGGAGCTCGCCGACGGGCTCTTGCGCATGGAGGGCCTTCCCGACGACGAGTTCGAGCGTGGCCGTGGCGAGCTGTTCTCCCGGGCGCG
>X13_Wolf__coassemble_239_pt1 | contig 11837 bp, 9 predicted proteins | sample X13_Wolf__metabat2_high_PE_009 | metagenome-assembled genome bin X13_Wolf | reverse complement strand
TCATGCAAAGCCACGCATGCTCCTTTCTCCGCATTGCGGAGTTTACGTTCGACGAGCATATTGGAAGGGGCTTTCTCGACGAGACCAGGTGCTGCACACAGCCAGAGCAATCGCGCAACTACATCCGAAATGGATTTTCGATAGCTATACCGCTGCCGCCATCAGGGGTTGGAACGTGTCTTATGAACTTATCGACAAGCTGAGCATCCTCGCCCCGTATCAGATTCAAACAAAAACGATTATCTCAAGATCTGCCAAACACCCTGCATTTGAGACTGTCGACGGACTTCGCGTATCAACAGTCCCCCAAACGCTACACCATTGCCTGCGCGCCGAAGACCTACGCATCTCTCTCCCCATCGCCGATTCCGCGCTGCGCGAAACCGGAAAGTCGAAGGGCGAGCTCATTGAATTAGTCGAGGCAGATCCGACGATAGCCCGATCACGTGACTTCCAACGAACGATCGATGTTTTAACCCTCGCAGATTCACGCAGCGAGAGCGGGGGCGAATCCATTGCCCGCGCGACGATGATAATGCTCGGCTTTGCCGTGCCCGACCTTCAGGTTGAATGTCGAGACCCGATGAATCCAAGCAAGGTGATACGCGTCGACTTCTACTGGGTCCTCGACGACGGCACCATCATCATCGGCGAACTCGACGGAAGGCAAAAATACATCGACCCAACAATGACCAAAGGGAAAGACCTGATTGAAGTGCTCACGGATGAGCGCCTGCGGGAATCGCGCCTCAGCGTCCTCGGCGCACGCATCGTTCGCTTCTCATATAGCGACGTGCTGGACACTGTTTATTTCGCACGGCTTCTTGAACGCTACGGGGTACCGAGAAACACGTCGGGTCCATTCGTGAGCCGCACAATGATCTTGCCGCCCATGCGCGCTGGCAGTGACGATGTTCCGCCCCTCGAGTGCTACGCGGATCTTATTGCCTCATACGAGCGCGGCGCTCCACGTTGAATCGATATCTCATACGATCACGACGCCTTTGCGGCATGCACATCCGTAGCGCCGCGTGCGCAGTGTCGAATTTGACACGCTTCAAACACGTTATTTTCGACATCACACGCGCCGTGCGTGCTGTTGCAAGGCAACGATGACACGAGGCAGCAAAGCGTCGGTTGCCTTATGACAACTCCGACACAGCGATGGCCACATCGCCGCGCCAGTCGAATCGCGGCGGCAATCAACCGCGCGGCAAGTTCCCTCCGTACTAGTATCCCAGCGCCTGAAGGACGAACATCACGACGGTGAGGACCGTGATGAGGACGATGGTCGCCCAGGTGAGCACGTTCCACAGACGGCTGTTCTTGAAACGGCCCATGATGTGCTTGTCGCTGGCGATGAAGACGAGGAACACAAGCAGGATGGGCAGCAACACGCCGTTGATGACCTGGGCGCTCATCATGATCTGGAACAGGTCCACGCCGGGCATGATCACAAGCGCGGCAGACGCCACGATAATCACCGTGATGATGCCGCGGTACACCGGCGCCTCGTTCCAGCTGCGGTCGGCGCCGCGCTCCCAACCGAACGCCTCGCAAACCGCAGAGGACGTCACGCCGGGCAGCACGCAGGCGGCAAGGAAGCTCGCCGCGACAAGACCTGCGGCGAACAGCACCGTGGCAAACTCACCGGCGATGGGCTCCAGCGCGAGAGCGGCGTCGGCGGCGTCGGCGACCTCGATGCCGGCGGGATACAGCACCGCGCCGGTCGTGATGATGATGAACCATGCGATGGCGCAGGCGATCACGGAACCGGTGGTGGTGTCGATGCGCTGCAGGACGATATCAGACTCGTCGGCGTTCTTATCCACCACGTTGTTCTGCGCCAGGAAGATCATCCACGGCGCGATGGTGGTACCGATCGTAGCAACGAGCAGCGAGACGTAGCTCGGCTCGGGGATCAGGCTCGGGGTGACGGTCGAGAGCGCCACCTCGCCCCAGTTGGGGCCAGCCAAAAACGCAGCGACCACGTAGGTCACAAAGACGCAGCTCACGAGCAGCAGGATCTTCTCAATCCGGCGGAAACTACCACTCATCGTGAGCAGCCAGATGAGCAAACCCATAAGCGGCACCGACACCGTCTTGGGAATGCCGAACAGCGCAAGGCCGCTCGCAATGCCTGCGAACTCGGAAATGGTCACCGCGGTGTTGGCGATGAGGAGCGCCACCATGGCGAGCGCCGTCTTACGCACGCCGAACTTCTCGCGGATAAGCGAGGCAAAGCCCTTGCCCGTGACGCAGCCGCAACGGGCCGCCGTCTCCTGCACCACGATGAGCAGCAGCGCCATCACGGGAAGCATCCACAGCGTGGCGTAACCGTAGCTCGCGCCCGCACTCGAATAGGTTGCGATACCGCCAGCGTCGTTGCCAGAAAGCGCGGCGAGCAGGCCGGGGCCCATGGCACCCAGCACGGCCGCGACGGTCAGTTTCTTCTTAGTTGCTTGTTCCATGCCCTCGATCACACCCTACAGAAGCGGCAACGAGCCGATCACCGTATAGGCGATGGCGGAAAGCAGAACCGCTGCGAACGTGAGCGAGGTGCCGGAGATGTTCTGGTCCTTCTCGTCGCTGCGGAACAGAGCAAAGAAATAAATAACGGCGCTGGCGTACGTCGCGACGATGACCGCCGCGGCGCCCTTGAAGCAGTCGAGCAGTGCGCTCGCCGCCCAGGGGCCGGCCTCGGCGAACAGGGTCGTCGCCATGAGCTCGCCGCACAAGAACACGACGGCAGCCAACACAATGCCGATGAACGTGGTCTTGAGGAAAAAGCCGAGGTAGGGTTTGGGCTCGTCGTCGCGCTCGTCGTACTCGAGGTAGCTGTTCTTCACAAAGGAGACCATGCGCATGGACGCGAGCAGGACCACCGGCATGATTGCGATGGGCATGAGGGCCATCATGCCCTGGCCCGTGATGATCTCGCGGGCGCCCGCCTCGCCCATGTGGCCCAGGCTCTCGAACGGCGTCACCACGATGGCCGCGATGGCGCAGGCGGCGATGGCCCAAACCACGATCCAGTACTGGCGTTGGGCGAACCAGGAGAAGGCATGCGTGGACTCACCCGCGCTGTTCTCGCTCACCGAGACGCCGGCGATCTGCAGGTCCTCGGCGTGTTCCTCGGCAATGACGTCGAGGGCATCGTCGACCGTGACGATGCCCAGGATATGGCGGTTCTCGTCGCAAACGGGAATCGCGACGAGGTCGTACTTGGTCATCTCGTCGGCCACGAGCTCCTGATCGAGGTCCGGAGCAACCCACACCACGTCGCGATACGCCAGGTCCTTGAGGCGATCGGTATGCTCGGCCACCACGAGCGAGCGCATGGAAAGTACGCCCGTCAGCGCGCCCTCGGCATCGGTGGTGTAGACGTAATAGATGCTCTCGAAGTCCTCGTCGAGACCGCGCAGGGCGTCGATGGCATCCTGAACCGTGGCCGTGGCGGGAAGCGCCACGAACTGGTTGGTCATGATACGGCCGGCGGTATCCTCCTCGTATCCGAGCAGGTTACGAATGGCTTTCTCCTCCTTGACGCCCATAAGGCGCAGGAGCTTCTCGGCCTTCTCGTAATCGAGCTCCTCGATGAGCGCCGCAGCGTCATCGGGGTCCATCGTGGCGAGCATCGTAGACGCCTCGCGGTCGGACAGGCCCTCGAGCATCTCGGTCATGAGCTCATCGTCGTCGAGCTCGGTAATGGCCTCGGCCGCCTGCTCAGTGTCGAGCTGGGCGAACACCTGCGTGCGCAGACGAGGATCGAGCTGCTCGATGATGTCGGCGATGTCGGCAGGATGGAGCTCGGAGAGGGTCTTGTGCGAAACGGAGAGCTTGATCTGCTTGGTGGAACGCTCGAGCAGGTCCATATAGGACCAGGCGATGATGTCCTCGGCGAGCGGCTTGCCGAGCATCTTGGCGACCTTCACGCTCACACGCTCGAACAGCGGGTGGATGGCGCGCAAAAGGCCTCGGGCGCCCACCTCGGCGCCGAGCAGACGCAACTGGTTGTCGCCGGTGGCCGACAGCTTGATGTCGTTCACTCGCACGACCTTCATGCCCTGCGTGTCGACGATCTGCTTGTTCATGATGTCGCGCGCGAGGAGAACCTCGTCGGGCTGGAGGTAGGAGAAGCGGATGTCGGTGGCGGGATACTTGAGGTACACGCCGTCCTCGTCAAAGCGCTCGACGTACTTGCGCCACGAGATCATGAACGGCGTCTTGCCCGGACCCTGGAAGGCCAGCGCGGTGACACGGGGGAAGACCTCGCCCGTGGCGATGCCCAAGTCGTTCACGACACCGATTTTCTCGCCGGCCGCGTCCACAACCGGGAGTCTGAGCATTTCGGAAAAGTAGTTCATAGTGCTCCTTCAATATGCAGATGCACCCCGGCGGGCGCTCATCTGCCGCGCTGTGCGCGAAGGAGTCACTCGCAGGGGTCAGCGACTGTGTGGTCGGGGTTTAGGTTTCACCTCAGGCCTTTCTCGTGACCCTCAAACTGCAAAAAAACATGCGGCCGGCCCCGTGGGCACAGCCGCATTTACTATACCATGCCGCCCGCTTGTGACGGCACGCCTATTATCAGCAGATGGTAAACGCGCCTCGTAGGGCACACCTCGCCCGCGGGCAGCGAGACCTCAAGCAAACTGGGCTCGAGGGAGCTCCCGAACGATCACTCGCCCTGTTCGGAGTCCTTCTGCACCACGGGCAGGCTCGCCTTCTTGGGCATCGTCACCTTCGAGAGGTCCACCAGGTCCTTGAGGTCGTCATCGGTGGCGATCATCTCGGACAGGGTGACGAACTCGTATCCTTCGGCCTGAAGACGGTCGATGATCTGCGGCAGTGCCTCCACGGTTTGGGCGCAGGTTGCCTCGTTGTCGGTGAGCAGGACGATACTGCCGTTGCGAACGGAGCCGACCACGGTATCGGCAACGGTCGCCGCGCCCGGCAGCAGCCAGTCGCCCGAGTCGACGTTCCAGGAAACGACCGCGCTCACCATATCCATGGTATCAGCCCAGTTCTGCTCGGAGAACTCACCGAACGGCGGGCGCACGAGCGAGACCTTTCCACCGCCCGCCTTCTTCACGGCGGAGAAACTGTCGGAAAGCTGCGTTCGCAAATCGGAGGCGGAAAGCTCGCCCAGGTTGACGTCGGAATACGCATTGGTGCCGAGTTCATTGCCCGACTCGGCGATCGCCTTGACCGCAGCGGGCGCCGCGGCCACTTTGTCGCCGGAGACGAAGAACGTCGCCTTGGCATCCTTCTCTTTGAGGAGGTCCAATATCTCGGATGTGCGCGAGCTGGGGCCTTCGTCGAACGTCAGCGCAATGTACTTCTTTCCCTTGGTGTCCGGCGTGATTGTGGTGCAAGTCACCTCGGCGTTCACCACATCCTCGACAACGCCCTTATCGGCGACGATGCCGGTCTTCTTGCCGGTCCAAACCTCGGAACGACCGGGCACGCCCCATGTCTGCACGAAACGCAGGGGGCCCGTTCCGTCGACGGTGAGCGTGGGCTCGATGACGGTTGCCTCGACGTCGTGCTTCTCGTAGATGTCCTTGCCGTCGCCGACCTCGAGCTTCTCGCCGCCCGCAAGCTCGACCTCGCCCAGGCGATCGTTGTCGATGGCCTTACCATTCAGCTCGACGGTGCAGGCGGTGCCGCCGCCCTTCTCAAGAACGGAGTCGTCGACGGCGAGCAAATTGCCCGGGCGCGGCTCGAGCTCCTTCTCGCGGATGACGCGCTCGATGGAGGAATTGATGCGGACCTTTGCGGCCTCGCCGTTCAGCGTTATCTCGACGCTGCGATTTGCGTACCACACGATGCTCGCCACGAAGAGCAGAAAAGCACAGCCCACCACGATGATCGCGTAAGGGCGGCGGTCATTTCCACCGTAACCGTGGCCGGAGCGACGACGCCCGCCAAAGCCCTGCGTCCGACGCAGGTACTGTGCGTCACGGCGACGCGGCGGTTTACGGGCGCCGGAGAGGCGCCCGTTCGTGTTCTTGCGATAGCGAGGCTTGTTCTTGGTGGAATAGGAGGTGGTGTAGTTAGGCAATGGTTCTCCCGTCCATCGAATGTCATATATGTGCAACGGCGGCGGTTAGGACTTCTTCCCCGATCCCTTGGCGGGGGTCCCCGCGGCCTTTTTGTACTCGCTCACGAAGGCGCCGAACATGCCCTTCGTCTTTCCGAGCTGCTTGCCCAAGGCGCGACTGCCCTTGTCGAGGGCCTTCGAGCCCTTCTCGTCGATGACGGCGGCACCCTTCTTTGCCTGGACCTTGGCCTTGGCGGTCACCTCGGACGCCTTTGCGGCGACCTTCACGCTCGCCTCGGCTGCCTTGGCTGCGGCGCCGCCGGAGAACTCGAGATTCGCTGCGGCGTCTTCGACGATCATCGCGCCGTCGCGGTAGCCCTTGAGCATGCTCGCGGGCATTTCCCTATGGCCGACGAGCGCGTTGGAGGCCCCGCCCTCGGTGAGGATGAAAGCGTTGACCTTGCCGGTGCGGAGGTTGAAGTCGACGTCGGCGCAGTAGCCCACGGGCTCCCCCGAAACGGTGCGCACGTCCATTCCCGTCCAGATGAGGCACGCGTCCAGATCGATACCCAAGCGTTTGGCGGCCGCAGTGTCGAACGCGGCGCGATCCTCCTTGACGACGATCTCCTCGGCACCGGCGGCGATGGCGTCGTAGGCGACGAAGCGGTCGGGCTGCTTGATCATGCCCGCGATGTCGGGCATCTTGAGCATGAAGCCCACAACTTGCGTCCCATCCGGCGTGAACACCGGGCAGTGGAACTTGCCGATCTTCTTGGGATCGCGCGGCGTTCCGTCTTTTTTGAGTTTCTTGTCCTGCGCGGGAAGCTTGTACAGCTTCATTCCCGCGAAATCACCTGCCAGCATGTGCGTGGCGAAGGGGCGCTTAGGCCTGGACGGGGTCGAGCGGGGCCTCGGGAGCAACCGTCTCCACCACCACGTCGGCGGCAGGGGTCACGGTGCCGGAGGCGACGGCGACATTGAGCTGCTCACGCAGCTGGTCCATGCGCTCACGGGCGAGGTCGACCTTGGCGCGCAGCTCGTCGGTCGCGGCGTCCATGGTGGGACCGAAGTCGCCCATGGCGGAACGGGCCTGGTCGACGCCCTGCTCATACATATCGCGCGCGGAATCCCAGGCGTCGTTGGCCATATCGGCGGCCATGGCGCGGGTCTCGGAACCCGAGCGCGGGGCGAACATGACGCCCAGGACGGCACCCGCGGCAGCGCCCACGGCAACGCCAGCGACAAAACTCATACCCTTGCCCATGATTACTCCTTAGTAGGACCGTCGGTCCAAGTCGGGTCAATTCGATGTTGAACCATTATACCCAGCGGGCGCGGCGAGCGTATCGCGGCGGACATGCGCTTCACACCGCGGCAATGTATCCGGCAGGACAAACGGGTCGACCGCAGCTGCGACCGACCCGTCATGATGCGAACTTCTACACGCGGGAAGCCCCCTCGACCGGCTCTTATGCCTCCACGGCCACGCCCTCGGGAACCTCTCCCCTGCCCGAGAACTTGCCGGCGCGGTAATCGCGGGCGCCCATCTCGGACCACTCGGGCTCCTCGTCGGGCATGGAGCCGAACTCCTTGCCGCGCAGCTCCTTCAGGCAGTTGCCGGTGACGATCAGACCGAGCGCAACCAAGAGCACGGCGAACACGAGCTGCAGGCCAGAGGTGGCCATAACGGCCATGCCACCCGTCTGCAGCGCCGTCACGCAGCCGGCGATGCTCATGCCGAGCGAGGTGAAGGTGCACACGAGCAGGAACGCGACGGGCACGTAGAGCATCAGGCCCTTACGGCCGGTGCACTTGCAGAACACGGCCAAGGTGATCATGGTCATGCCGCCGAGCAGCTGGTTGGAGGCGCCGAAGAGCGGCCAGATGTTGAGGTAGCCGCCAAAGGTGAGGGCCAGACCGGGCAGCAGGGTCACCACGGTGGCGAACCAGGGGTTGCCGAGCACCCTCATGGCACCGGTCTTCTCGCTCTCAACGGCCAGAGCGTCATTGCTCGCGGCGAAGAACTCGGAGAAAGACGTGCGACCGATGCGGGCGACCGCGTCGAGGGAGGTCAGGGCGAGGGCGGAGACGTTCATGGTCATGAACACGGTGGCCACGGTGCCGTCGATGCCGAACGCCTGCATACCGCGGGCGATGCCGGTGGCAAAAATCGCGAACGGGGTGGAGGCGACGCCGCCGTTGAGGGTACCCGTACCAGCAGTGTTCATATCGGAGAACATGATGCCTGCGACGATGATGGCAAGGATGCCCACGAAGGACTCCACGACCATGGCGCCGTAACCGACCTTGACCGCGTCGACCTCGTTCTCGACCATCTTGGAGGACGTGCCCGAGGACACCAGACTATGGAAACCGGAGAGCGCGCCGCACGCGACGGAGACGAACAGGACCGGGAACATCATGCCGGAGGCGGAGGTAAAGCCCGTGAACACCGGGGCGGTGATGGTGGCCTGGCCCTTGGCGCCGAGCACCACGATGCCGAGGACGGCGCACACGATCATGACGATCATCATGATGGAAGTCAGGTAGTCGCGCGGCTGCTTGAGGGTCTGGATGGGCATGGCACCGGCGAACACCAGGTACACCATGACGACTGCAATCCAACCATTAAGGTCGAGGTAGACGGGGAACTGCATGCCAACCGCGAACATGGCGACCATGAGGACGACGCCTGTGGCGAACTGCTTGGCGCCCGTGAGGTTGAACTTGCGACAAGCCCAACCGAAGGCCATGGCGACGAAGGTGAACAGGATCGAGATCGTGCCCGCGCAACCGGCGGCGTAGGACTTGGCAAAATCGACCGCGCCGGCAGCGTCGGGCGTGAACGTGAAGGTGCCGGCGACCATGGAGGTGAACGCCGCGATCACAATCAGGCAGAACAACCAGCAGAACAGCAGGAACAGGCGACGCCCCGTGCGGCCGATGTACTTCTCGATGAGCTGGGCGAGGGACTTGCCGTTGTTCTTCATCGAGGCGTACAGCGCGCCGAAATCGTGCACCGCGCCAAAGAAGATGCCGCCCACGAGCACCCACAACACGACCGGAAGCCAACCGAACGCCATGGCGACGATGGTGCCCGTGACGGGACCCGCACCGCAAATCGAGCTGAACTGGTGCGAGAAGACGGTGAAGGCGGACGCCGGCGAGAAGTTCTTGCCATCCTCCATGCGGCACGCCGGCGTGAGGGCATCACGGTCGACGCCCCATTTACTCGCGAGCCACCTTCCGTAACCCAGGTAACCTGCGGCCAAAACTGCCGCGGCGACCACCATCAATACGACTCCGTTCATGGTTCCTCCCCCTCTTGAGTGTCAAAGCCAGAAAAAAATGGGGGCCGTCGATACAATACGACGGCCCCCATCAGCTATCAGCCGCCCGTGAACGCACGGGCGGCACATCTTGCCAACCCGTGCTAGCTAATAATGCTGAGAATGTTTAGGCAAAGATGACGCATGACTTCAAAACCCTTTGTGATTGCGACGTTCGCGCGGACACGCTCTCGTCTACTAAAGTGGACGGTTGCAGTATTGCGCTTTAGCAGAATGCAGTCAACAAGATTTCATCTGTGTTTCGTCTTGAGAAAACCCGGCCCTGCGGAGGTGGGAGGCGGGCGAATACCCTACAGGCAGGCCCCGCTAACCCTCGATCGCGTCGATAGCGCGGATAAAAGCCGAGCGCATGCCCGCCGCCTCGAGTTCCGCCACACCGCGAATCGTGGTGCCGCCGGGAGAGCAGACGGCATCTTTCATCGCACCGGGGTGCATGCCGGTCGCAAGCTGCAGTTTGGCGGTTCCAACCATCATCTGGCTCACCATGGGGTAGGCCGTGGCACGCGGAATCCCGTGCTTGACCGCGGCATCCGCAAGGGCCTCGATGACCATGGCTATGAACGCCGGAGAACAGCCTCCCACCGTTCCGGCGACGGAGAGCAGGTGCGTCTCGACCTCGACCGGCGTACCGAGCAGATCGAGCAGGGCGAAGACGAGGTCATGGTCGTCCTCGGTGAGCGTGGAGGCCTTCTCGCAGGCAATCACGCCCTCGTTGATGGCGACCGGGGTATTGGGCACCGTCGAGAGATGACGCGTCCCCGGAATGACGCGCTCATACGCCTCGCAGTCCCAACCAGCCGCGACCGAAAGCACCACCTTATCTGCGAGGAGCTGCGCCACCGGGCCCAGCACGCGCTCGATCATGTAGGGCTTAACCGCAACGACCACCACGTCGACAGCCTCGATCACTGCGGCCGCATCCTCGAACGCGTGCATACCGCGCTCCTCGCAGCGACTCTTGAGCGCATCGAAACGGCCGGCGCAGGCGCACATGTTCTCCGCCAAAACCGCACCGCTGGCAATCCAGCCATCCGCCATGGCGCTCGCCATATTGCCAAATCCGATGAAGCCGATCTTCACTGTATCCAGGTTCACAAAAGCACCTCTCGCCCAAGGACGGACCGCGCGCGACGAGCCCGACCGCTTGCGTCATATATGCAGATATCTTACGGCAACGATGCGGGTGCTTCCGTCTTGTTAGCATGAGAGCTTCGTGCGCAACGAAAGGGGGCCGGGCGTGGAAAAACGCGGGGGCGGAAGAATCGCCCTGTTCGACAACGTCAAGGGCATTCTCATCATCCTGGTGGTCCTCGGCCACGTAGCGCACCCCATCCACAACGAAAATCCCGTCCTCAGTGCAGCCTTCGACATCATCTACCTATTCCACATGCCGTTATTTGTGTTCATGTCCGGCCTGTTCGCCAAGGGCGCGTACCGTGGAGGCGAGCTCAACGTCGACCGCATTTTGAACTATCTCGTTCTCGGTTTTGGCTTCCAAGTAGCGCTCGCGCTCGTCAACGGCGCCGCGCTCACACCCGCGCGCATCCTCTCGTTCACGTCGGCGCCGTGGTATCTGGTCTCCATGGCATGTTGGTACGCACTGACCCCGGCGCTCTCATATCTGGGCCCTCGACGGGGCCTGGCACTCGCGCTCGCTGCATCGCTGCTGTGGGGCATGGTCGATCTCTCGAGCGGCTTGCTCGCCATCAGCCGAACCATCGCGTTTTTGCCGTGCTTCGCGCTCGGGTACTACCTGGAACCGCAGGACATCCTGCGCATTCGCAGCTGGCGAGGGGCATCGTGCGCGGTCGCGATCGCTCTCGTGATTGCCGCCATACGCGTGATCGACCCCGATGCGCACGAGTGGTTCTTTCCCATGGTCTATGGCGACAACCCCTATGAGCATGGCTTTCTTATAGGAGCGCTGCAAAAGCTCACCGCACTCGGAATAGGCGCGCTGTTCTCCGTCGCCCTGATCCGCCTAGCTCCCGAGCATCGAGGCGCGCTCACCACCCTCGGTCGCCGCACGCTTCAAATCTACGTGCTGCATCGCCTGATCCGCGCATGGCTCACCTTCCACACACCGCTCTACGACTTCCCCTGGATGGTCGAAGCGGTGCCCGGCGCGCTTGCCGTCACCGCACTCACAGCCGTCATCGTCCTCGCATGCGCCGCGCCCGTCTTCGAGCGCCCATTCGCACGGTTGCTCAAGATTCGCTGGACGAGGGCGTTCGAGCGCCCGATGCGGGCAGGCCGGTAGCGCGCAGGCCTGGTGCGCGGGCAGGTCGGACGCGGACGCATTGAACGCGCGAGTCAAGCGCCCGGGAAATAGGCAAAGATGGGATATGAACGATTGACCCCCTGCTATTCATTTTGGCGATATTGTTTCCGCAGGTAGATGTGCGTACAAAAATGGAGCTTATGAACGAATGGTTCATAAGCTC
>X13_Wolf__coassemble_232_pt1 | contig 12379 bp, 15 predicted proteins | sample X13_Wolf__metabat2_high_PE_009 | metagenome-assembled genome bin X13_Wolf | reverse complement strand
GTCTAGAAGCTCGGCGCCGAGATGCAGCTTAAGGCCGGTGGGTACCGCTTCGAGACCTTGCAGGACCCCATCTCCGTGGTTAAGCAGCTCGTGGCCGGCCCCAACGTCGAGGGCGTCAAGCTCACGGTCCCCGAGGGCAAGACCGTCGCCCAGACCGCCCGCATTGTCGAGGAGGTTTACGGCATCCCCGCCGACGACTTCATCGCGCAGGCCAAGGCCTCCAACTACGTTGCCGATTTCGCGTTCCTCTCCGAGGCCGCCAACGACTCCCTCGAGGGCTTCCTGTTCCCTAAGACCTACACGTTCCAGGGCACGCCGACCGCCGACCAGATCATCCGCGCTATGCTCGGCCAGTTCAAGGTCGATGTCCTCGACGCGTTGGATTTCAAAGCCGCCCTGGCTTCCATCAAGGCGAGGTTCGGCGTCGAGCTCACTGCTTATCAGCTGCTCGACCTCGCCTCCATCGTCGAGCGCGAGGGTCTTCACGCGGAGCAGCGATCGCACGTCGCTTCGGTGTTCTTGAACCGCCTTGCCGGTAAGGGCGACTTCGCCGGGCGTCCGTACCTGCAAAGCGATGCTACGCTCATGTACGTTACGGGTGGCGAGGTCACCGCCAACGACATCCAGACGATTGACAGCCCGTACAACTCGTACAAGAACGCCGGTCTTCCCCCAACGCCGATCTGCTCTCCGTCTGCCGAGGCCATCAGCGCCACGTTGAATCCCACCGATTCCAACGACCTGTATTTCTTCATCACGCAGGACGAGGAGTTCTTCTCCGAGACCTACGACGATCATCAAAAGTCCTGGGAGTAGCGCCTATGAGCATCTTTTCCCCCAGCCGCTACATTACGTGCGTCGAGCACATCGATCTCGACGCTCTGTGGGCGTCGGGTAAGCGCGCGATCCTGCTCGATCGCGACAACACCCTCGTGCCGCGCGACCGTACCTGCGCGCCCGAATCCGTGGCTGCCTGGCTCGATCACGCCCGTGAGCTCGGCTTCGAGCTCATCATGGTCTCCAACAACTGGCATGTGAGTCACGTCTCGCGCTCCGCGGGCGAGCTCGGCATGGACTACATCTCCTTTGCCTGCAAGCCGCTTCCGTTCGCCATCACGGCGGGCATGAAGCGCCTGGGCGCCCGCAAGGAGGAGGCCGTCATGGTCGGCGACCAGCTTTACACCGATGTGTGGGGCGGCAAGCTCGCCGGCGTGACCACCATCCTCGTCAAGCCGCAGTCCACCGCCGATCTGTGGTACACGCAGATCTTCCGCATCTTCGAGCGCATGGCGCTGCGCGGCGTTCCCTGCGAGGAGTAGGGCTGCCATGACCTCTACCGTGAAGCGCGGATGCGACCATATCTTCTTCGTCGGATTCTTGGGGGCGGGCAAGTCCACGCTCGCCCGCAACCTCGGGCGTATGTTCCATCGGCGTTTCGTCGACACCGATCGCCTCGTCGAGCGCAAGTGCGGCCAGACGGTCTCGCAAATCTTCGAGGCCGAGGGCGAGCAGCGTTTCCGCACGCTCGAGACTGAGGCCCTCGAGAGCCTCGCCTCCGAGCGCAGTCTGCTCGTCTCGTGCGGCGGGGGAGTGGTCGAGACTCCTCGCAACATCGAGCTCATCCGCGAGATGGGCTTCTGCGTCTACCTCGAGGGCGATATCGACGATTCGCTGCGTCAGATCCGCCGCTCCGACACCCGACCCGATTTTCGCAGCGCCGAGCATGCCGCCCGGTTGCTCGAGCACAGGCGCCCGCTGTACGAAAGCGCCGCCGACCTCACCGTGGATATCCGCGGCACCTCGTTCACCGAGGTTTCCTATACCGTTGCCGAGCTTCTCTTGGAGCGTGGTCTCATATGACGATTCGTCGCAAGCTGCTTTCCTTCGGTTCGAGGAGCACCGATGTCCGCCTTGGCTTCGGGGCCCTCGATGAGCTTCCCAAGTTCCTCTCCGGCGCGGTTGGCAAGCCCTCTCGCGCCTATGTGCTGAGCTCCGATGACATCGATGCCGTCCATGTCGAGACCGTGCGCCGCGCGCTCGTCGACGGAGGGTTCAACTCTGTCGTTCGATGCGTCGCGGCTTCCGATGCGCTTGAGGCCGAGTCGGCCCTTGCTCAGTATGCCGAGCTTTCCGCGGCCGGTATCACCGCCGAGGACCTGATCGTGGGCGTGGGCGGCGACGAGGCTTGCTCCCTGGCGAGCTACATTTCCCGCACGTGGTGCGGCGGCGTGTCGTGCGCGCTCGTTCCCACCACGCTCGATGCCATGATCCGCTGCTCCACGCAGATGACGCCCCTCGCCGTTTCCGGGGGTTCCCTCGTCAGCCTCGAGCCCGAGGTTTCGCTCGCCGTGTGCGACCTCGCGTTGGTTGGCGATCTCCCGATCGAGGAGAACGGCCTGGGCTACGTGCTCATGTGCGGTGCGTACCTCTCCGAGAGCCGAGCCTGCTGGGATAGCCTTGGTGCTGCCGTCCAGGGCATTGCGGAAAATAACGGGACGTCGCTGTCCGACGCGCTTTCCACCACGCTCACTGCGCGCCTGAACGTCGCCAAGTCCGTGAGCCCCTCTGCGCGCCGCGCCCTGCTGTTCGGCCATACCACCGCCCACGCCCTGTCCGCGTGCCTGGGCGGGGGCGCGCACCCGTATTACCTGCTCCTCGCTGAGGGCATGCGCTTCGAGGCGCGTCTCGCCATCGATGCCTGCGACTTCTCGGTCGATGAGGTCTTTGCACTCGACGATCACCTCGAGGACCTCGGCATCGGCGAGCTGTCGTTTGACATCGATCCCGCCGCGTTCATCGAGGCCCTTCGCGCCGAGCGCTTCCGCGTCGCCAACCGCTTCCAGCTTGCGCTGCCCAAGTACCCCGGCGTCATCCGTCTTTCGTCCATCGACGACGAAGTTCTTGAGCGCCATGCGCGCGCGTTCATCGCCTCGCGCAAACCCGAGTAGGCCTGTTTACACATCTTTCGCGAGAAAGGAACCGATATGTCCGAAATCCTCAACGGTCCCGCCGGTCGCATCGCCCGCCTGCGCACCCTCATGGCCGAGCGCGGCTACGACGCCGTGGTCGTGCGCGACGAGGCAAACCTGCGTTGGCTCACCGGCGCCATGCGCGTCTTTGACTACACCGGCGAGTATCCGCACGTGGCGTTCGTCACGGCCGACGAGTGCTTCCTGCACACCGACTCGCGCTACTTCAACTCCTTTGAGGAGAACATGCCTGCCGGCAGCCCCTGGAAGCTCGATATGGACGAGATCGACATGCCCCGCTGGGTTGCCGAGCACGCCCGCTCCACCAAGAGCCGCGTCATTGCCGTCGAGGACGACATGCACATCAAGTTCTACCGCGGTATCGAGCGCGGCCTCGAGGACTGCTCCATCTGCGCGAGCCTTCCGCTCATGCACGGCGACCTCCAACTCATGCGCGCCATCAAGGACGCCGAGGAAATCGAGCTCATGCGCCACGCGCAGTCCATCACCGACGCCGCGTTCGCCCATATGTGCACCGTGATCCGTCCCTGCCTCACCGAGAAGCAGCTCCGCACCGAGCTCGAGACCTTTATGTTCGATCACGGCGCAGACGACCTGGCCTTCGGCTCCATCGTTGCATCCGGTCCCAACACCGCCAACCCGCACGCCATCCCCAGCGACCGCGTGGTGGAGAAGGGCGACTTCGTCCTTATGGATTACGGTGCGGGCTACCGCGATTACAAGTCCGACATGACCCGTACGGTTTGCGTGGGCGAGCCGAGCGAGAAGCAGCGCGAGATCTACGACATCGTCCGTCGCACGCACGAGGAGTGCGTCGCCGCGATTCACGCCGGCGTGGACGGTCACGACATCCACCTGCTCTCCCAGAAGATCATCGGGGACGCGGGCTACGGCGAGTACTATGGCCACGGCCTCGGCCACGGCGTGGGCATCGACATCCACGAGCTGCCGGTCTTCGGCCGCAAGAGCAACATCGTGGAGGAGGGCTCTGTCATCACCGTGGAACCCGGCATCTACCTGCCCGGTGTGGGCGGCGTGCGCCTGGAGGACTACGGCGTGGTTACCAAGGACGGGTACGAGCCCTTCACGACCTCTACGCACGAGCTGGTCGTCATCGACTGCTAGCGTGCCATTTCGAGTGCACGCCATTAATTCACGCAGTCGTATCTCTTTTTAAATTGCGTAATCGGGACCATCATGATGATGAGATGGTCCCGATTATGATTGGGTTTTGCGGTTTACTCAGTGAGCTGCGCGCAAAAAGTCCTTCAACAGAATAGCGGCCACAATGATGAGTACCCCAAGTGCTCCCGCGAATATCATTTGCTTCGCATTTGCGCGCTTCCGTGGAACTCCGGAGTATTTTTGCTCAAGTGCCGCGAGGATTACCAGTGAGCATGCAGTGAGTGTAACAAGTATCGAGAACGTGCTAGAGGGCAACCAGTCGTCAAACAGTATCAATGCGATGAGCACTATCACATGGATTGTAATCACGAGATTACTCAATAGATGTGCTATCTCTGCCTTACGTTCATTTTGCATGCTTAGTTCCTTATAATCCACAATTCCAGAGTGCCCACGCCACGGCTGCAGCGGCTTGCAATGCCCCTCCGGGTCCTTGTGTTACTGTGCCAATCGCCCCTCCGACTCCCGCTTGAACTAAACTCCAATAGCAGTCTGCTTCCTTCTTAGTCAACTTTACCTTGTGTGGCACAGGACGGTTGTTTTGGAAGCCGTGCGCGTCGCACCATTCTTTCGAGTAGCTATCCGTGCAGCGCCCGCGCTCGCGCAGTACGGTTGCAGTGGGCGTGCTCTCTTCCTCGAGCATGTAGACTTCTACATCTTGCTTCGGGAGTTCACTGGCAAGTGCAAGCGTTGGCGCTGCAAGGAGGCTCGATGTTGAGAGTGTTCCGACTAACATGAGACCGATAATTTTTTGATTGATGTTCATGGCTGTTCCTTTCATCTTATTGACTTGCTCGCCCTGGTACTCCTTTCTTGAAATGTGGGGCGATCACTTATTCCGTTGGACATATTCGTCGAGCAGCTCTTTCACATCGTGCTCGCTCTCAGCTGAACCCAGGATGATTCCCTTGTCGTCAACTACAAAGGCAGTTGGAATATGTTCGAGCTTGAATTGCTTGTAGGTTATCCAGCCTGGGTCGAGAAGAATCGGAAAATCTCCTTTATGGGGTTCGATGTCATTGAGCGTTCCGTCTTCCGAGACGGTGAATAGATTGCGTTTGATGCTCTGTTCCGCATCGGACTGATCGATGTAGTCGAACACGTTTTCGCAATGGGGGCAGTACGAGCCCCAGAACAGCAGGATATTCTCCTGGCCTTTTGAGAGCTTGGAATAGTAGGTCTCGCCTTTTCCGAGGTTAAAGTCAACTGCGGAGATCATGTTGCTGTATTGCATCGTGTAGGGTCTTGAATTAGCGCGCTCGGTTTCGCGAGACGCGACATTTCGGTTGTTCGCGACTGTCGCGATGGTTAAGAGGGTGATCGCCGCAGCGATGACGACGGCACTCCAATTAACGCTTCTTTGGTTGGACATGATTTCCTCCCATCAAACTCGGTGCACCTTGAGCTTTGCAGGAGGGCGTTTGAATGTCTGCCAACAGGGCGTATGAAACTTAGAATCTCGGCTGTTTACAAAGATAAATTACACCTGTTGTCGATTTATGCTGCTTATGTAAAATGAGCGTATGATGCTGGCGCGAGGTTTGGTGGCCATGATGGAGAGTCGAATCCGTGGATACATTCGATACATACCACTCCTGCTTCTCTGCATGTTTCCACATCAGATTTTTCTTGTTGGGTCTATGGACCGTGTCACGGGTATTTCAATCGCCCCATATGCGGTTGTCCCCGCTCTTGCCCTTTCAATGGGAGCGGGCGTCGTGATCCATATTGGACGGGAGCTATTTTGCGAGAAGGTTTGTTCGCACATTTTCAGAGTTCAGCTTATGCTCGCTCTCGCTCTGATTGTGCTCGGATGCTCGCATCTTGTTTTGCTTCATTTTCGTATTTCTGGTTCTTATTTCTACTTCCTGTACCCGCTACAGCAGCTTCTGTTGTTTACCGCATATGCGCTCGCTCCGGCTGTACATGCTCTCATGCCCCAGATCGAAATTGATTCGCGTGTGCAACAGTCTTGTGACAAAGCGGCGGATGGCTCGATGGGTCGATCCCGCGACTACAGGATTATCGCGGCTTATGAGGCGTTTTCCGTCACGTTTCTCTTTGCGTGCTGGTTAATGTTTTCATTCAGCCTGATGGGCCTATTCGCAGCTTGCCCTTCACTGATTACTTTCGTTTTGGCGCAGGCTGTGATTGGCCTATGTGTCGTGATGTGGCTTGTTCGTTCTCGCGAGCCTTTGGTCGATTTCGCCTTTTGGGACATATGGCCGTTCAGATTCTTCGGTTCGGTTATTGCTTGGCCCGTCGTAGTCTGTGTCCTCGAATGCGGTGCGCCCGGTATCGAGATGTGCTGCGTTGTGATCGCGGCGTCCCTTTTCATTATGAAGTTACGGTCATCCAGCTCCATGAAAGCATGGGGCAATGCGCCAGATGGGCCTGTTCGAGAGTCAAGTGAGACTCCCGAGCGATACCCGGTTTCCGCAATGGCCGTTCAGCTCAAGGGTGCGTTTCCCAATGTGGAACTTGCCGACAGGGAGCGGCGATGCATCGAGATGGCGTTGACAGGTATGACCTCTGCTCAGATTGCCGATGTGCTCGGGATTAAATCGGCGACCGTACGGTCATATCTTGTCCGATCGTATCGAAAGCTCGGTGTTCCCGACTTTAAGGGGCTTGTTGAACAGATGAGGCACTCGCATCAGGCCTTCCCATCGGAGGGGGCGGGGGATGAGGTGGTGATGGGCTCCGCAGTCGCGGGTGGAAAGCCGGAGTCCCGCGTCCTCCCGAGTCTGCCCATCGATGTGCGGAGCGTACTTGCCTTTTTGCTCCTCATGCTCATCCTCGGAGATCCGCGGCTGACGAGCACTTCGTTGTCCTTCATCGTCGCCTGCTCGATCATCGCCGGTGTCACGCTGTATGTGGTAAGGGACAGGAGCCGGTGCATGTCGAGGGCGGTGCGGATTCTTGTCGAGGGCGTTGCCATCTGCTCCATCATCGTCTTTCATGCTCTTGCATCCACTTTGCATGATGTGCCACACGCCTCGATTGGGGTGCATCTTGGTTTGTTGATTTGCGCGATCTTCTTCATTCCTTACCTATTGAGTATTGCGGCGGATGCTACGGGCGCAGCGATGACTGATGGGTTCGGGCGTAATCGCACCCTATTCGCCGCATCTTTGCTGCTCACTGCCGTCTTCCTGCTTATCGCGTCATTGTTTCCGCTCGTGCGGGAACTCGGTATCTTCACGTTGCTTGTCGTTTTGTGTCTCGACAGGCTCGACCGCTCGTGTACTTTTGAGGAGCCCTGGGCGGCGCATGACGGGGCTTTCGAGGCGGCCTCGCGTTTTCGTTTCGACCGATTTCTCCCGTTCTTTATGCTGGGGGTCGTTTCCGGTGTCTGCGTGCAGGCGGTTCTGCATGTCGATGGGGTTTTGGGAACCGACATCATGCTCGCCCTGCCCGTGGCGCTTAGTATGTTGGCGTGTAGCCTGTATCTCTATCGCCTGTCTTGTCCCAGGAGATGGTGTGTCGTCTATCTGGGAGTCGGTATATGTATGGTGGCGGTTGGATATACCTTGTGGGGCTCCGCTCGGCTTGGGTCGGCATATGCTCTTCTCATGCTGTGGGCGGTTGTTGCTCAATCGCGAGGCGAGCCCTCTTGGCGAGCTTCGGTCCATGCGCTTATGTTCGGGATAGCCGCGGGTGCCGCCGTTGGCCTCATGGAGTTTGAGATTCGCTATGTCGCGCTGTGCGCGCTGAAAGAGCTTCAGGGCGCCCTGCCCAGCTCTTTTGATATCGAGTTTCGAGCCCTTATTTTGGTGGGACTGCTACTTTCCTGCTCCGTATACGTCCTGTACGAATTCTGGACCTGCCGTCTTTGCGACCCTCCGTCTATGCCAATGGGGGATTTCGAAAGAATAGTGAGCTACTGCACGGCGAGGGGAGCTACGGATCTTCAGGGGCTCGTTGTCGCACACATCGTGGTTGGTGAATCCGGTCGTCGGATAGCGAATGCAGTTGGATACTCCGTTGGTTCCGTAAACTCTGCGCGCCTGGCTGCATATAGGCAGCTCGGAGTACATAATCGAGGGGAGCTCATGCAGTTGCTGGGAAGAGAGCTCGGCATAACCGCACGTCCATTGAGTTCTTGAGGGGACGTTCCGTGTAGGTCGCCCAAATCGAGTATACTTAATCAGTTCGATTCTTCTACAGAAAGGCAAGCCATGGCTTCCATCACCACCGCCGACTTCCGCAACGGCATGGGTCTCAAGATCAAGGACAAGTACTACACCATCGTCGAGTTCCAGCACGTCAAGCCCGGCAAGGGCGGCGCCTTCGTCCGCTACAAGACCAAGGACCTCAAGACCGGCCGCGTGGTGGAGAACACCTGCAACGCCGGCTCCAAGTTCGAGAGCGTGCAGCTCATCACCAACGAGATGCAGTACCTCTACAACGACGGCGACAACTACTACTTCATGGACATGACCTCCTACGAGCAGATCGCCGTCCCGGCCGACTTCATCGGTGACAACTCCAAGTGGCTGCGCGAGAACGACAACGCCCAGCTGCTCTACGCCGACACCGAGCTGCTCGGCGTGAACCCGCCCATGTTCATCGAGGCCGAGGTCGTCGAGACCGTCCCGGGCGCCAAGGGCAACACCGTCCAGGGTGCCACCAAGCCGGCCACCATCGACACCGGCGCGGTCGTCCAGGTCCCCATGTACCTCAACGAGGGCGAGCGCATCAAGGTCGACACCCGCACCGGCGAGTTCGTCCAGCGCCTCTAATCGCTCTCATCCAGTGTACGTCCGTCGCGCGGCCCACATGGGGCCGCGCGCTTACCACGTAAAGGAGTGGGCATGTCGCAAGAGATCACCATCGCCGGCATCGGCATCGCACCCGAGGTGCTGACCGCCATCGTTTCCCGCGCCGTCGAGGAGGTCGAGGGCATCGCGTCCGTGGGCGTGAAGGACCTCGCCACCAACCTCGTCTCCATGTTCTCCACCAAGTCCGTGCCCATGGGCGAGGACGTCGAGGCCGAGGTCGTCGACGACAAGCTTCGCCTGACCGTGCACCTCACGGTCTTCTTCGGCTATCCGTTCAAGCCCCTGGCCGAGGCCGTGCGCGTCGCCGTCGCCAACGCCATCGACGCCCAGGTCGGCGTTGAGGTCGAGTGCGTGAACATCTGCATCGACAGCCTCGTCTTCCCCAAGGAGTAGCGCGTGGCAAGTCTCAAAGTCAATCGCGGGCGCACGCTCGCCCGCAGCCAGGCGCTGCAGATCCTGTTCCAATCCGAGATGCGAAAAGTCTCCGTCGAGGATGTCCTGGCGGGGGATTACACCCTGTCTAAGGGTCCGCTGGCGCCGTACGCCATCGAGATCGCGCGCGGCGTTTCCGCCAACCGCGATCGTATCGACTCCGCGCTTCGCGCCGTCTCCGCGAACTGGACCCTCGAGCGCATGCCGGGTGCCGATCGCAACCTGCTTCGCGCCGCCGTCTACGAGCTGTACTTCCAGGTCGCCGACACGCTCGACGCTGCCGTCGTCATCAACGAGGCCGTCGAGATCGCCAAGGCCTATGGCACCGATGAGTCCGCCGGCTTTGTGAACGGCGTGCTCGGTCGCATCGTGCGCGATCGTCACCTGCCGAGTCTGCAGCACGTCGCCTGCACCATTACCGCCGAGGATGCCGAGGCTGCCTGCCTGGCCGCCCTGTGGTTCGAGATCGACCCCATGCGCCTGGCAGCCGAGGAGGAGGCAGCCCGCGCCGCCGAGGAGGCCCGTGCGCGTTTCGAGGCCGACGACTACGGCTTTGCCGAGGACGACCTCGATCACATCTTCAACGATCCCTTCGACGCCGAGGCCGGCGAGTAGCGCATGGCCGAGGGCAACTTCGACGAGATCACCGAGCGCCTGGACGAGATCATCGCCCAGGTCCGCTCCAAGGACACGTCCCTCGAGCGCAGCCTCGACCTGTTCGATGAGGCGATCGAGCTCGGCTCCCGCGCCGTGGACATGGTCGATTCGTTCGAGCTGTCTCCGCGCGAGGCCGATATGCTCGATGCCGAGCTTGCGACCGAGGCCCAATCTGAGCAGCCTGCCGAGCAGGCCGAGACCGACCCCGAATCGAGTGGGGCATAAGGAAGGCGCCACGTGGCACGCGTTCGTTTGGATGATGAATTGATTTCTCAGGGCATCTGCGAGAATCGCGCAGATGCCCTGCGCACGTTGATGGCCGGTTTGGTTTCGTCTGGCGGAGAGCGCCTGAGCTCGCCCGGCATGATGGTCAAGCCCGGCATCGAGCTGCACGTGAAGGGTCGCATTCCCTATGTGGGGCGCGGCGGGCTCAAGCTCGCCGGCGCCCTCGATGCGTTTCGGGTGGACCCGTCCGGCCTCAACTGCCTGGATGTTGGATGCTCTACCGGCGGCTTTACCGATTGCCTGCTCAAGCGCGGCGCCGCCCATGTCCTGTCCGTGGACGTGGGTCGGGCGCAGTTCGACTGGTCGCTGCGCCAGGATGAACGGGTGACCCTGCTCGAGCGCACGAACATCGTGGACGTTCCCGCGCTCGGCCATCGTTCGAGCGCCGACTTGGCCGTGTGCGACGTGTCGTTCACGAGCATCGCCACGATCTTGCCTGCGGTGCTTGAGCTCCTCACACCCAACGGCGCCTTCCTCACCCTCGTCAAGCCTCAGTTCGAGGCGCCGCAGGGCGAAGTGGGGGAGGGCGGCATCGTGCGCGACCCTGCCGTGCATGCGCGAGTCCTCGCCGATGCGGTCGAGCTCTTCCGCGAAAACGGGCTCTCCCCGCTGGGGCTGTGCGCCTCACCCATCACGGGCGCCAAGGGCAATCGCGAGTTCTTCCTGCTGGGCGCGCGCGGCGCATCTGCCGCATCTCGTGAGGAGATGGACGCATCTGCCGTTTCGGCGCGCATCGACGCGCTGGTGTATTCGGAGGTTCCTCGATGAAGGTCCTGCTCGTCCCCAATTACTACAAGCAGGAGGCCGTCGAGAGCGGCCTCACCCTCGAACTGTGGCTCACGCGCCAGGGCTTTGAGGTCGAATGGGCCGCCGACCAGCGCTCCGGTATCGAGTCGACCCCCGACCTCGTGGACTGTGGCCTCGTCATCTCCCTCGGCGGCGACGGCACGCTCCTGCGCGCCGCGCGCATCGTGGGGTATCGCGAGATTCCAATCCTCGGTCTGTCCTATGGTCACCTCGGGTTTCTCACTGCGGCGAGCCCCGAGGACAAGAACATCCTCTCGGTTGTGGCCGACGCGCTCGCCGGCGAGCTGCATGTGAGCCGTCGCGCCACGCTCGCCTGCGAGATCGTGAGCGTGAATGAGCGCGGTGAGGAAGAGGTCTGCACCGGCTTTGCCCTGAACGACCTCGCGCTCGCCCGCGGCCCGCTTTCCGACATGGTCGAGTTCGACATCACCGTTTCCGGCCATCACATCGATCGTTTGCGCGGGGACGGCGTGGTGGTTTCCACGGCCACCGGATCCACGGGCTACGCCCTGTCCGCCGGTGGCCCCATCGTGAGCCCGGAGTACACCGGCATGGTCTGCGTGCCCATCGCGCCTCACACCATCCAGGCCCGCGCCTTCCTCACGTCCCCGTCCGACGTCGTGGAGATTTCCGTGTCCAAAGATCGCCCGTCGGTCCCCGCCATCGCGCTCGATGGCCAGTTCATCACGCCGTCCGGCGAGGTCGAGCGCGCCGTCGTGCGACGCGGCGATGCCGACATCCTGCTGCTCGATTACGGCCCGGAGAGCTTCTACACGTCCGTGAGCCGCGTCTTTTACGGGGTGCGCAATGATCGATGAGATCCATGTCGAGAACATCGCGCTGATCAAATGCGCCGACCTGGTGCCCGGTCCCGGTCTCACGGTTCTCACCGGCGAGACGGGCGCTGGCAAGACCGCCTTGCTTTCCGCCCTCAAGCTGCTGATGGGTGAGCGTGCAGATTCCGCGACGGTTCGAGAGGGGAGCGACGGTGCGCTTGTCGAGGGGCGTCTGTTCAGCGGCGCTCGCGACGAGGAGGGCTTCGTCATCCAGCGCCGCCTGGGTTCCGACGGCCGTTCCCGCGTGCGTGTGGACGGCTCGCTTGCGAGCGTGCGCGAGTTGTCCGAGCGCGTGAGCCCCCTGATCGACCTGTGCGGTCAGCACGAGCATCAGCGGCTGCTCGACCCCGCCTCCCATGTTGGGATGGTCGATGCCTGGGCCGGCGCGGGTGTTGCCGAGGCG
>X13_Wolf__coassemble_226_pt1 | contig 12688 bp, 20 predicted proteins | sample X13_Wolf__metabat2_high_PE_009 | metagenome-assembled genome bin X13_Wolf | reverse complement strand
GATTTATGGATTTACCTGCACACATGAAGTTGCGGTGGCAATCGTCGCCGCATAAGCGTATAGTAACGACTGTTTTGTCGGCTCCTGCCGTCAATTCGTCATGCCCAAGACAGCCATCGTGGGTATGGCGCACGTCAGGAGGCACGAGGCTAACCTGCGAGGCCAACCCCGTGCTTAAAACCCCAGTAAGGAGTGAAAATGGCTGAGGAGAAGTACATTCCCCGTCTCAAGACCAAGTACAACGACGAGGTCAAGCAGCTCATGCAGGACAAGTTCCAGTATGAGAACGTCATGATGATCCCCAAGTTCGAGAAGATCGTCGTGAACATGGGTGTCGGCGAGGCCGCCACCGATTCCAAGGCTATCGACGGCGCTGTCCGCGACCTGCGCGTCATCACCGGCCAGCAGCCCATGGTCACCCGCGCCCGCAAGTCCATCGCCTCCTTCAAGCTGCGCGCTGGCATGCCCATCGGCGCCAAGGTCACCCTGCGCGGCGACCGCATGTGGGAGTTCTTCGATCGTCTGACCTCCGTCGCCATCCCCCGTATCCGCGACTTCCGCGGCATCTCCGCCAAGTCCTTCGACGGCCGTGGCAACTTCTCGATGGGCGTCACCGAGCAGCTCATCTTCCCCGAGGTTGACTTCGACTCCGTCGACCACACCCGTGGTATGGACATCACCATCGTCACCACCGCGAAGACCGACGAAGAGGCCAAGGCCCTTCTCGACGCCTTCGGCTTCCCGTTCAAGAAATAGGTTCTTAAAGCCCCGGGTTCCACAGGCGGTGCGCGAAGAGCACGTGCCGCCTGTCCGAGGCGCATATATACGTATGTGAGGAGGAAATAAGTGGCTAAGACATCGATGATCGTCAAGTGCAATCGCAAGCAGAAGTTCTCGACCCGCGAGTACACGCGCTGCCAGCGCTGCGGCCGTCCGCACTCTGTGTACCGCAAGTTCGGCCTGTGCCGTGTCTGCTTCCGCGAGCTGGCGCTCAAGGGCGAGCTTCCCGGCATCAAGAAGGCCAGCTGGTAAGTCACTGCCAGCGCGCCCATCTCATCTGTGAGGTGGAGCGTACGGAAGACGTGCCTTACAGGCTTCCCCGCTAAGGGTGGGGGAGTACCGAGGGCACGGACTCATCAAGAACGAAGGAGAATCCACATGAATCTCACCGACCCGATCGCAGACATGCTCACGCGCATCCGCAACGGCAATGCTGCGAACAAGGCCGAGGTCTCGATGCCGAGCTCCAAGAAGCTCGTCGAGATCGCTCGAGTCATCTACGAGGAGGGCTACATCGAGGGCTACACCGTTGAGGACACCGCCCCCGCCAAGACCCTTCACATCACCCTCAAGTACGGTCCCAAGAAGGCCAAGGTCATCAACGGCATCAAGCGCTACTCCAAGCCTGGTCTGCGCAAGTACGCCGGCGTGAAGGACCTCCCCCGCGTCCGCGGTGGCCTCGGTACCGCCATTGTTTCCACCAGCCAGGGTGTCATGGCCGACCGCGATGCTCGCAAGAAGGGCATCGGCGGCGAGGTCATCGCCCTCATCTGGTAATTCGCTTAGGCGAGTAGAAGGAAAGGAGAACACCGTGTCTCGTATCGGTAAGAAGCCTGTCCAGATTCCCGCCGGAGTCGAAGTGGCAGTTGACGGCACTCACGTGTCCGTGAAGGGCTCCAAGGGCACCCTTGAGGCCGATTTCTATGAGAAGCTCACCATCGAGGTCGAGGACGGCGTGCTGACCGTCTCCCGCCCCGACGACGAGCGTGAGACCCGTGCCCGTCACGGCCTCACCCGCGCCCTGATCCAGAACATGGTCATCGGCGTTTCCGAGGGCTACACCAAGGTCCTCGAGCTCGCCGGCGTTGGCTACCGTGTCCAGCTCAAGGGCAAGGACCTGGATCTGTCCCTGGGTTACTCTCACCCGGTGATCTACACCGCCCCCGAGGGCATCACCTTCGAGTGCCCGGACAACACCCACATCCACGTCAAGGGCATCGACAAGCAGCAGGTCGGCCAGGTTGCCGCCGAGATCCGTGCCAAGCGTCCGCCGGAGCCTTACAAGGGCAAGGGCATCCACTACCTGGGCGAGCACATCCGCCGCAAGCTCGGCAAGGCCGCTAAGTAGTAGAGCGCTTCCACGTCGTAAGACCAGCACCCCGTCAGGTGCTGGCAGGACTTCATAAGGAGTTTCACATGAACAAGCAACAGGCAAAGCGCGCCGGCCTCAAGCGTCGTCAGCGCCGTGTCCGCGGCAAGATCTTTGGCACCCCGGCTCGCCCGCGTCTGCGCGTCGTGCGTTCCAACGCCAACATCTACGCCATGATCGTCGACGACACCAAGGGTCACACCCTCGTCTCCGCCTCCACCCTCGAGGCCGAGTTCAAGGGCACGACCACCAGCAACAAGGAGGCTGCCGAGAAGGTCGGTAAGCTCGTGGGCGAGCGCGCCCTCGAGGCCGGCATCAAGACCGTTTCCTTCGACCGCGGTGGCCGCGTCTACCATGGTCGCGTCAAGGCCCTCGCCGACGGTGCTCGCGCCGCCGGTCTCGAATTCTAGGAGGTAAGAGCATGGCTCGTAATCAGCAGAAGCAGCAGCGCGAGGCCTCCGAGTTCGAGGAGCGCGTCGTTTTCATCAACCGCGTCGCCAAGACCGTCAAGGGCGGTCGTCGCATGAGCCTCGTGGCCCTCGTGGTCGTGGGCGACGGCAAGGGCAACGTCGGTCTGGGCATGGGCAAGTCCGCGGAGGTGCCGCTGGCTATCTCCAAGGCCTCCATCGACGCTAAGAAGCACATGTTCCACGTTCCCGTGACCGCCGAGGGCACCATTCCCCACGACGTTCAGGGTGAGTTCGGTGCTGCTAGCATCATCATGCGCCCCGCTGTCGAGGGTACCGGCGTCATCGCCGGCGGTGCCGTCCGTCCGCTCTTCGAGCTGGCCGGCATCAAGAACATTCTGTCCAAGTCGCTCGGTTCCGACAACGGCCTGAACATCATCAAGGCCGCTGCCGAGGGTCTCAAGCAGCTCTCCACCCCTGAGGATGTCGCTGCCCGCCGCGGCCTCACCGTCTCCGAGATGTTTGTTGGCAAGAAGGAGAACTAGGCATGGCTACCATCAAGATCAAGCAGGTCCGCAGCATCAACGGCTGCAAGGAGGATCAGCGCCGCACCGTCCGCGCCCTCGGCCTGCATCGCATCAACGACACCCGCGAGATCACCGACAATGAGGGCGTGCGTGGCATGATCTTCAAGGTCAAGCATCTCGTTGAGATTGTGGAGGAGTAACAATGCAGCTTCATGACCTTACTCCGGCTCAGGGTTCCACCCACAGCCGCAAGCGCGTCGGTCGCGGTAACTCCGGCAAGGGCGGCACCTACGCTGGTCGCGGCCTGAACGGCCAGGGCTCCCGCTCCGGCGGCACCAAGGGCGCCGGTTTCGAGGGCGGCCAGACCCCGCTCGCGATGCGTCTCCCCAAGCTCCCCGGCTTCAAGAACCCCCGTCGTATCGAGTTCACCGCTGTGAACGTCTCTACGCTCGAGGTCAAGTTCGAGGACGGTGCCGTTGTTGACGGTGCCTCCCTCAAGGCCGCTGGCATCACCAAGTCCGAGTTCGAGCCCGTCAAGGTGCTCGGCGACGGCGAGCTTTCCAAGAAGCTCACGGTCAAGGTCGATAAGGTCTCCGCTTCCGCGAAGGCCAAGATCGAGGCCGCTGGCGGAAAGGTCGAGCTTCCGTGCTAACTGGTTTGAAGAACACCTTCCGCATCAAAGAACTCCGCGGAAAGATTCTTTTTACCATCGCGATGCTCGTTGTGTACCGTATCGGTGCGCACGTTCCCGTGCCCGGCATCCCCTTCCAGGCGATGTCGGGCCTTTTCCAATCCGCTGGCGATACTTTCGCCAGCGGTGCGATGGCCCTGCTGAATCTTTTCTCGGGCGGTGCGCTCTCTTACGTGTCCGTCTTCTCCCTGGGCATCATGCCCTACATCACGAGCTCTATCATCATGCAGATGCTCCAGGCCGTTGTGCCCAGCCTGCATGAGTTGGCCCGTGAGGGTGAGGTTGGCCAGACCAAGATCACCCAGTACTCCCGTTACCTCACGCTCGGCCTCGCCCTGCTGAACTCCGTCGGTTACCTCTTCCTCTTCAAGAGCTTCGGTATCCAGTTCAACGGTGCGGGCGCCCCCGAGATCATCTTCGACATCATGATCGTGGGTACGCTCACCGCGGGCGCCATGCTCATCATGTGGATCGGCGAGCTCATCACCCAGCGTGGTATCGGCAACGGCATGAGCCTGATCATCTTCGCCAACATCATGGCCGGTCTGCCTCAGGCTATCTTCCAGTCCATCGAGGGCGGCAACATGGGCGTCATCACCACGCTCGTCATCCTCGTTGTGATCCTGTGCGTCATCCCGTTCATCGTGTACCTCGAGCGCGGTCAGCGTCGCATCCCGGTGCAGTACGCCAAACGCGTTGTCGGTCGTCGCATCATGGGTGGTCAGTCCACGTATTTGCCGATCAAGGTGAACACCGCTGGCGTCATCCCGATCATCTTCGCTAGCGCCCTGCTGTACTTCCCGGCTCAGCTTGCGGTCTTCTTCCCCAACGTCGGTTGGATGCAGACCTTTGCCGGAGCGCTGTCCAGCGGCTGGATCAACTGGATCCTGAACGTCGTCCTCATCGTGTTCTTCGCCTACTTCTATACGTCCATGGTCTTCAACCCGGACGAGACGGCTGAGAATCTCAAGAAGCAGGGCGGCTTCATCCCCGGCGTTCGTCCCGGCAAGCAGACGGCTCATTACATCAAGAATGCGCTGAACAAGATCACGCTCCCGAGCGCAATCTTCCTCGCATGCATCGCCATCGTCCCCTCGATCGTGTTCTCCTTTACGAACAACGCGCTCATCCAGGCCTTTGGCGGCACTTCGGTTCTGATCATGGTCGGTGTTGTCATGGACACCATCGACAAGGTCGAGAGCCAGCTCAAGATGTACGACTACGACGGTTTCTTCAAGTAGGTCTCAAAGGAGTCTCTCATGAACATCGTGTTGTTGGGCGCCCCCGGCGCCGGTAAGGGCACCCAGGCCCAGCGCCTCGTCGCCGACTACGGCGTGGCCCACATCTCCACCGGCGACCTGCTTCGCGCTGCCGTCAAGGCTCAGTCCGAGCTCGGCGTCGCCGCGAAGAAGTACATGGATGCAGGCGAGCTCGTCCCCGACCAGCTCGTGATTGATCTCGTCAAGGAGCGCCTTGCCGCCGATGATGCCCAGAAGGGCTTCATCCTCGACGGCTTCCCGCGCAACACCACCCAGGCTGTCACGCTCGACACCGAGCTTGCCGCCATGGGTCGTGAGCTGGACGGCGCCCTGCTGGTCGATGTCCCGGCAGAGGTCATCATCGACCGTCTGTCCTCTCGTCGTACCTGCCGCGACTGCGGCTACACCGCCGGTCCGGACACCACCGTGTGCCCGTCCTGCGCCGGCGAGATGTATCAGCGCGACGATGACAAGCCCGAGACCATCAAGAACCGCCTCGATGTGTACGAGAAGAACACCAGCCCGCTGGTCGAGTACTATCGCGGCCAGGGTATCCTCAAGGTCGTCGACGGCAACCGCGACATCGACCCGGTGTACACCGACGTGAAGGCTGAGCTCGGTCTATGATCAAGTTCAAGTCTGCCGCCGAAATTGAGCAGATGAAGAAGGCCGGCGCGCTGTCCAAGATGGCGCTCCGTCACGTCGGGGCGATGATTCGTCCCGGCGTGTCCACCTTCGAGCTCGACCAACTCGCCGAGCAGATCATCCGCATGCATGGTGGAACCCCGGCCTTCAAGGGTTACGGTGGTTTCCCTGGCTCCATCTGCGCGTCCCTGAACGATGCCGTCGTGCACGGCATCCCCAATCCTGACGTCATCCTGCGCGACGGCGATGTCATCTCCATCGACACCGGCGCCATCGTGGATGGTTGGGTGGGGGATAATGCCTGGACGTTTTACGTCGGCACCCCCTCCGTTGAGGTCAAGGGTCTGTGTGAGTGCACGCTCGACTGCCTGAAGGCTGCCATCGAGCAGGCCGTTCCCGGTAACCACATCGGTGATATTGGTCACGCGGTGCAGTCCCTCGCTGAGGCCAACGGCTACGGCGTGCTGCGCGACTACGTCGGTCACGGTATCGGCCGCGCCATGCACGAGGACCCCAATGTGCCGAACTATGGTAAGAAGGGTCGCGGTGTGAAGCTCGAGGCCGGCATGGTCATCGCAATTGAGCCGATGATTACGCTCGGATCCAACCGCGTTCACACCGGCGCGGACGGTTGGCTCGTCAGCACTAACGATGGCCTGCCCGCGGCTCACTACGAGAACACGGTTGCCATCACCGAGGATGGCCCCGTGATTCTCACCCAGGATGCCAAGGGTCCATGGTGCTCGATGTCCGGCGGTGTCATGTAACTGGTTATTCTGGTTGCATATAAACTACTAATGAAACAGGCTCACCCAAAGCTTTGGGTGAGCCTGTTTTTGTTAAAAGACCTAAGTCAGTTTTGAACGTCAGCACACTAAAGAACATACATTGCGTGGGAGGAGGTCAAGTTCTGCCATGTGAACAGCCTTCTCTCTTTAGGATATATCATCGTTCTTATTCTTTTTGGAGAGTAGATAGCCAATCGCACAGTTGACAGCCATAAGAATGAATAACGGCGCGCAATTATAAAAGAGAAAGTAAGGGTTTCGCATAGCCTCTACTATCGAAAAGGTCAATATGAATAGAACTGCACCAAATCTGGGGCAGAATCTTGCGATTTTGTTCGCTCTTATCGTTCTAAAAATAGTGCTAGAACAGAAGATAAGGATAATTGAAAATTCTATTACCGCAATAGACAGCAGGAAAGGTTGATTGATCGATTGATTTACCATTTCTATCCCAATGCCCGGGAAGCCTCTGATTAATGAGTTGGTAAAGTAGAACAAGATTAAAATGAGGACGAAAATAGCAATCATTGACACTCCAATCTAGTTGTGATATATCAAAGACACTTTACCAGAGCAAAGAAAGGAGAGTCAATGAGACGCAGGTTATTCACTCACAAAAAGAGCGGAGACGATTCGGTGGATCGCTGGATTACGCGAGAGACTCTCGCGCTCGCTTTCCTAATTTCTCTGTTCTTGCCGATGCCGGCTCATGCTCAAGAACTCCATGATTTGATGGGGGCCCCTTTTGCGTCTGCGAGATCTATCATGGGCGATTCGTTGACGGATACTTTAGCTCAGTCAAGGGCAATGGTTGATGATGTGCTGGATACATACCAATATTTTTATTGCTATTACGACCCGTCTCATCACATTCCACTGTTTCTTCCAACATACAAACAGCTCGTATTTAACAAGAGCTATACACGCATCTATCCAGATGAAGAGTTGAAGGCGTGGTTGTGCCCGTGTCCCTATGGTCCTCATAAAGGGGAAATGCACCTGTTTAAGTGTCACTATAAACTGGTTGGTTAGGAGGATTTGATGCGTCGCTGGGTTGTAGGTTTTCTAACATTTATTGCGTTTCTTACCGTCTTCACCCAGGGCCCTGCTTCAGCTTCTGCGGCACCTTTGTGTACTGATATTTCGACTAAACTTGGAATTGAGTATCGGGATTGTGGTCTAGAGAAGTCGGAGAGTATATCAACTCCATATGCCCGCGCAATGACTGAGGAGGTTTGGGATACATACCTTTCTCTGACTGGCGTTTTAAATGGGCAGCCTGTTCAGGGTAAAATTATTAAGGTCTTCTACAAAAGGTTGACTTTCAATAAATCGTATACGCAGCTGCCTTCGACTTTGGTTTCTGTTGAGGCAATAATGGATAATAATCATTACATGGAAGGTATCGGCATGGTGTATGGGTCAATAGAAACTTGGAGATGCAATTATAGCATCCGGTAAAATTGCATCTGAGGGCGCTAGCCAATCATCGATCAGTTTGGTGTCTGTAATATGGCATGACGAGTTGCTGGTGTAGGTGATTGAATAGTGTGGTCGAGTTGCGCCTCGCTTCTGTTGAGTGATTAGCTCAATAGGGGCGAGGCGCGGTTCTAGTATGAGTTCTGCTATAAGAAAAAATGTGGAGCGCTTGGGAATTTCCCGGTTGCTCCTTTTACATGTAGTAGCATGCAATGTTGCTGTCGTTTTCAAGAGAAAGATGATGCACGTGAAGAAGGAAGACGCCATCGAACTTGAAGGTACGGTCACTGAGCCGCTGCCCAACGCCATGTTTCGCGTTGAGCTGGAGAACGGTGTGTCCGTTCTCTGCTCGATCTCCGGCAAGATTCGTATGAACTACATCCGCATTCTCCCGGGCGACAAGGTCACGGTGCAGCTGTCTCCGTATGACCTCACCCGCGGTCGCATCACCTATCGCTATAAGTAGCGACAGTCTTTGTGCCGGCACAGGAGGAAGGGGAGTGCTCTGCCCCCGATGCCCGCGCCGCGCATCCAGCCATTCGTTGTAAACGCCTGCGGCTGGGCGAGTAGATAACATTCCACCTTGTAGCTTGAGCACTACCGAAAGGAAGAACGATGAAGGTACGCCCTTCCGTCAAGAAGATGTGCGATAAGTGCAAAATCATCCGCCGCCATGGCAAGGTCCTCGTGATCTGCGAGAACCCGCGCCACAAGCAGCGCCAGGGCTAAGAGAGGAGATCCACAGTGGCCCGTATTAACGGTGTCGACCTTCCGAACGAGAAGCGTGCGGAGATTGGTCTGACCTACATCTACGGCATCGGCCGCACCACCGCAGCGAAGATGTGCGCCGATCTCAACATTGTCGACGGCACTCGCATCAAGGACCTCACCGAGGAGCAGATCTCGGCGATCCGCGATTACATTGATCAGAACGGCCTGATGGTCGAGGGTGACCTCCGTCGTGAGCGCTCCCAGAACGTCAAGCGCCTCATGGACATCGGCTGCAACCGTGGCCTCCGTCACCGCAAGGGCCTCCCTGTTCGCGGCCAGCGCACCCACACCAACGCTCGTACCCGCAAGGGTCCGAAGCGTCAGATCGGTGCCAAGAAGAAGAAATAAGGGAGACTGACGCATAATGGCTACTGCAAAGAACAAGCGCGGCGCCGCCACCCGTATCAAGCGCGCCGACCGTAAGAACATTTCCGTGGGCCAGGCTCACATCCGTTCTACGTTCAACAACACCATCGTTTCCATCACCGATCCCGCGGGCAACGTCATCGCCTGGCAGTCGGCCGGCACGGTGGGCTTCAAGGGCTCCCGTAAGTCGACCCCGTTTGCCGCTCAGATGGCCGCCGAGGCTTGCGCCAAGGCCGCTATGGAGCACGGCATGCACAAGGTCGCCGTCTTCGTGAAGGGCCCCGGCTCGGGCCGCGAGACCGCGATCCGCTCCCTCCAGGCCGCCGGCCTCGAGGTCGCCAGCATCCAGGACAAGACCCCCATCCCGCACAACGGCTGCCGCCCCAAGAAGCGTCGCCGCGTGTAACTGAAAGGATCGATTTACTATGGCAATCGACAGGACTCCGGTTCTCAAGCGCTGCCGCCAGCTCGGGATCGATCCCGTTGAGCTGGGTTACAGCAGCAAGAAGGAATCTATCCGCCAGCCCAAGCGCCGTCGCAAGGAATCTGAGTACGGCATGCAGCTGCGCGAGAAGCAGAAGGTCAAGTTCATCTACGGTGTTCTTGAGAAGCAGTTCCACCACTACTATGAGCACGCTCTCCGCATGGACGGCGTCACCGGTGAGAACCTCATGACCATCCTCGAGACCCGTCTCGACAACGTCGTGTTCCGCCTCGGCTTCGCTCGCACCCGCAAGGAGGCTCGTCAGACCGTCCGTCACGGCCACTTCACCGTGAACGGCAAGCGCGTCGACATCCCATCCTACCGCGTGAAGGCCGGCGACGTCATCGCCGTGGGCGAGAAGTTCCGCGACCTGCTCCCCATCAAGGAGGCCCTCATCTCCTCCGAGCGCTTTGAGGTTCCCGGCTGGCTCGAGGTCGACATCGAGAAGCTTTCCGGCAACGTCATCTCGCTGCCCTCTCGTGACCAGATCAGCGGCGATATCAACGAGCAGCTCATCGTCGAGCTTTACTCGAAGTAATCGTTCGCGCGCTACGCTGGAGGTATTACATGTCAGAATTCATCAGGCCCCAGGTTCACGTCGAGGAGATCAGCGACACCGCTGCTCGCGTCTCCGTCGAGCCTCTGGAGCGTGGATACGGCGACACGCTGGGTAACTCCCTGCGCCGTGTGCTGCTGTCCTCGCTCGAGGGTGCAGCCGTCGAGGCCATCCAGATCGATGGCGCCCAGCGCGAGTTCACCACGATTCCCAACATGGTCGAGGATGTCACCGACATTGTCCTGAACGTGAAGGGTCTCGTGTTCCGCACGCTCGGTACCACGGACGAGGGCACTGCGACCATCTCGGTCGACGGTCCTTGCGAGGTTACCGGCGCTGACTTCTTCATCCCGTCCGAGTTCGAGCTCGTGAACCCCGAGCAGCACATCGCTACCCTCACCGAGGGCGGTCACCTGACCATGAGCATGCGCATCGGGTATGGTCGCGGTTACGTGTCCTATGAGCAGAACAAGCGCGACAACGACCCGATCGGCATCATCCATGTCGACTCGCTCTTCTCGCCGGTCAAGCGCTGCGCCAAGCTCGTCGAGGCCTGCCGCGTTGGTCAGCACACCGACTACGATCGTCTGGTCCTCGAGATCGAGACCAATGGCGCGATTTCCCCGCGTGAAGCCGTCGTCTCTGCTGCCAACATCATCAACCAGCACATGGCTGCGTTCATGACCCTGGCCGACGAGCCCGAGGCGGAGGAGGAAGTCTCCATCTTCGCCCCCGAGGTCACGAGCGACAATGCCGAGCTTGATAAGCAGATCGAGGATCTGGACCTTTCCGTCCGTTCCTACAACTGCCTCAAGCGCGCTAGCATTCACTCCGTGCGTCAGCTGGTCGAGTTCTCCGAGAACGACCTGCTGAACATCCGCAACTTCGGCGTGAAGTCGATCGAGGAAGTCAAGGACAAGCTTGAGTCCATGGGTCTCAGCCTCAAGGCTTAACCCAGGTATTAGAGGAGAACCAGACCATGCGTCACAACAAGAAGAAGGGCCTGAAGCTCGGCACCGATGCCAGCCACACCAAGGCCATGAAGAAGAGCCTTGCCAAGGCGCTCTTCGAGAACGATCGCATCAAGACCACCGAGACCCGCGCCAAGGCGCTGCGCAGCTACGCCGAGCCCATCATCACCTGGGCCAAGAAGGGCGACCTGCACTCTCGTCGTCTCGCCATCGCCAAGCTCGGCGACAAGAACCTCGTTGCCGAGATCTTCGACAAGGCCGCTCAGGGCATGTGGGCTGACCGCAACGGCGGTTACACCCGCATCATGAAGCTCGGCCCGCGCAAGGGCGACTGCGCCGAGATGGTCATCATCGAGATCGTCTCCGAGCCCTGCACCCCCAAGGCCAAGAAGGCTGCTCCGGCCAAGAAGGCCGCTGCCCCCAAGGTCGTTGAGGCTGAGGAGGCCGCCGAGGTCGTCGAGACCGAGGCTGCCGAGGCTCCGGCTGAGGAGTCCGCTGAGTAGCTCGTGCTACTTTGCTAGCTGCATACGAGGGCGGTTCTTCGGAACCGCCCTTTTTCGTATCCTGCATTGGTTTAGATTTGAGGGGAGTGACATGATCGACCTGCATGAGGTGTCTATTGCCTACGACGGTATCGCCATGATTAACGGAATGTCCTTCAGCATCGCTCCCGGAGAGATTGTTGCCTTGGTGGGGGAGAACGGGTGTGGCAAGTCCACGCTTGGTCGCGCCATATGTGCATCTCAGCTCGTTGACGGAGGTGCCGTGGTTGTTGACGGTCACGACCCTTCCGCCAGTGAGCTGGAACGCTTGCGCGTGCGTGAGCTGGTTGGCTACGTCCGGCAGGATCCGCTCGATCAAATCGTCTCGTCACTCGTTTTCGATGAAGTCGCGTTTGGTCCTCGAAATCTCGGGATCGGTGAAGACGAGGTTGCCCGTCGCGTCGATGAGGCCCTGGAGCTATCATTGCTTCACGGATTTGACCAGCGTGTCACAACGGAGCTCTCCGGTGGCGAGCAGCAACGTCTTGCACTCGCCGGTGTTCTGGCCATGCGGCCGCGCTATCTGGTACTCGACGAGCCTACCTCCCAACTTGATCCTTGCTCCCGCAAGCTTATGCGGGGCCTGTTCACCGCGCTCTCCCATGAACGTGGGATGGGCCTCGTTCTCATCACCCATGATGACAACGAGATTGCGCTGGCTGATAGGGTCATCGTGTGTGACAGATCCGCTGCCCTCGATTCGGTCCGTGGTGAGGCTCATTCTGTCACTGAGCCTCGTATCGAGGCTGGCTTTCGACCCGATGACGGACGACGAGGCGCTGGCAGAACCGCTGGACAGACCGTAGTGTCGCTCGATCACGTTGTGTTCTCCCACGGAGGAAGAACGGTTCTCGACGGTCTGGACCTTGATCTGCATGCTGGTGAGCTTGTGATACTCGCCGGCGCGTCCGGCGCTGGAAAATCGACCCTCTCTTCCCTCGCCGCCGGGCTGCTCGAGCCTGATGCAGGTACCGTGCGCGTATGCGGTCGAGCTGCGACGCCGGGGATGGTGGGGGTGGCGTTTCAGCAACCCGAGTCGCAGTTCTTTCACGA
>X13_Wolf__coassemble_221_pt1 | contig 12896 bp, 8 predicted proteins | sample X13_Wolf__metabat2_high_PE_009 | metagenome-assembled genome bin X13_Wolf | reverse complement strand
TGCGCCCCTTTTTTGACTCAACTTCACGTTCCGTGGTTTTCAGTCATTGATTGGATTGATATATATGGCTAATGAAACGTCCCGAACCATTACGCTGCATCCCTTTGACGAGTCCGTCGATGAGATCGCCGCTCTTGTTACTGAGGTTGTCGACCTTGCCTCTGAGCTCGACATCGAACTTGATACTGAGACTGCTGAGCGTTGTGTGCAGCACCTCCTTTATGTGAACCAGGTTAACCAAGTCATGAATCTCACTCGCATCAAGGATATTCACGACGCCCTGGTTCTGCACATTGTTGATTCTCTTGCTCTGTATCGCGATCTTCCTATTGAGCCTGAGCATTTCCTTGATATGGGTACTGGTGCTGGATTCCCCGGCATCCCCTTTGCTCTTTACACTGGATGTTCTGGTGTTCTGCTTGATTCTGTTGGCAAGAAGATCGATGCCGTGAATGCCTTTATTTCTGCTTTGGGCGTAGAGGATGTTGAGGGTATTCATGATCGCTGTGAATCGTATGCAATGAAGATGCGTGGCCGGTTTGACACCGTGTTTGCTCGTGCCGTTGGTCAAATGTCTATGATTATCGAGTACGGTACGCCGTTCCTCGAGGATGACGGGTATCTTGTTGTTGCGAAGGCTAATCCTGAGTCCTCTGAATTGAAGCTTGCTGAGAAGACTGCAGCCATTTGTGGTTTGGAGCTTATTGGCTGTGATGAATTCGATTTGCCTCGTGGACTTGGCCATCGCTCTGTATTCCTCTATCAGAAGGTCTCAGAGCCTCGTGTAAAGTTGCCTCGCGCAGTTGGTCTTGCCAAGAAGCAGCCATTGGCCTCTTAGTTCGTTATTTATTCTGTTGACGTTGCTCTAAGGCCCGGACGTTTCACGTGAAACGTCCGGGCCTTAATTTATGCTGAAGGTGCTAGTTTCAAACAGACCAGCAGTTGTTTAGATGTATGCGGTGGGTAGGCATCGTTTGCACTCTCGATTGGATGGTTGTTTCGACTTATGGCGTTTGGTCGTATGCAAGAGCGGTTGTGTGTCGTACGCGGAGTAGCTCTTTGCGAGCGATTAATGCTAATTGGCTGGCAAGGTATCAAGAATTGTGATTTCAATCTGGCTGCCTGTATTCCGTTGCGATATGGAGTGTCGACTGCTCCCTGATCGGTTGCAACCGTAGTAATTAGTGTTACGAATCGGTTGAGCGTTATCCGTGATTGAATGAATCTCATAACTGAGATGATTGGCCTGAATTGAACATATATCTGTCTTGGTGTTTATGACAGTCGATGTTTGGACGTAAAAGACGTCAATCAAATCCTGCGGTCCGAACAACATGTTACATTGACTATCGTAGTGAGGCCACGTTGATTTATGCCAGATTTGTTTTATCGTACAAAGTAGAGCTTGAATACTGGTTTCACGTGAAACATAATGGAATACAACCTTAGGTTTCACGTGAAACTTCACCTACAAGAGACCTGAAATGCAGAACAAACAGAAGAAAACAGGAGGTAATGTGGGATTTCGCGACGTAAAGCGCTCGAAAAGCGCGAAACCTCTTCATACCATTGCAATTATCAACCAGAAGGGCGGCGTGGGTAAGTCGACCACGACTGTGAATCTGGCTGCTGCACTTGGTAAGCAAGGCCGCAAGGTCCTAATTGTTGACTTTGACCCGCAGGGAAACAGCACGAGCGGCATCGGGGTTGATAAAGAGGGGTTGTCTCAGTGTATCTATGACGCATTGCTTCATGATGTTCCCGCTGAGAATTTGATTCACGATACCGTGAGTGAGCGTGTCTTTATTATTCCTGCAACCATCCAACTTGCAGGTGCTGAGATCGAGCTTGTGTCCGCAATGGCGCGTGAGACTCGACTGAAGGACCTCCTCGAACCGGTTAAAGATGAGTTTGACTTCATCTTTATTGACTGCCCGCCGTCGCTCGGCCTCCTTACCATCAACGCTCTCGCTGCAGCGGATAGCGTTTTGATCCCCATTCAATGCGAGTACTATGCGCTTGAAGGTGTTACCAAGCTGCTTGAGTCCATGCGCATGGTTAAGGGTCGCATCAATAAGGATCTGGATACGTATGGTGTCTTGATGACGATGTACGATTCGCGCACGTCGCTTTCAAACCAGGTTGTTGAAGAGGTTCAGAACTACTTTGGTGACATAGCGTTTAAGACTTGCATTCCTCGTTCCGTAAAGGTCTCTGAGGCCCCTTCGTATGGAATGCCTGTGATTGAGTATGCGCCTTCAAACAAGGGGGCTCGTGCGTATATGGATCTAGCGAAGGAAGTGATTCGTCGTGCCTAGCCCGAAGAAGAAGCCGGCTCTTGGCCGTGGTCTTGGTTCCTTAATGGGTGAAGCCCAGTCTGAGACTGGTTATACCGCCGCTGAGACCCAGATGTCGATTGAAGATATTTTCCCGAACCCGAATCAGCCGCGTACGCACTTCAATGAGTCGGAGCTAGAAGAGCTCAGTGAGTCCATTCGAGAAAATGGTGTACTTCAGCCTCTTCTTGTTCGTAAAAATGGAAACAAGTACGAGATCATCGCCGGTGAGCGACGGTATCAGGCCTCCAAGATTGCGGGACTTGATAAGGTTCCGGTAATTGTCAAAGACGTCGATGATCAGAAGATGCTCGAGATTGCTCTCATTGAGAATCTTCAGCGTTCCGATCTGAATCCAATCGAAGAAGCGAAGGGATATCGTCAGCTGATCAAAGCCAGTGGGATGACGCAAGAGGCTTTGTCGAAGGCAGTGTCAAAGTCTCGATCTGCGATCACGAACTCCCTGAGGCTCCTCGATCTGCCAGAGGCAGTTCAGCAGATGATGTATGAGGGGAAGTTGACCGCCGGCCATGCCCGCGCGATTCTTGCCGTCCCATTTGAGGATGCTCGGATCAAGCTGGCTGAGAAGGTCGTAGCGGAGGGTTTGTCGGTTCGAGCGACTGAGAATCTTGCTCCATTGTTTTCTGTCGGAGATGCGCCTCGCCCGCCTCGTCCCGTAACTCCGCAGTCGTACAAGAAGGCTGCACGCGTCTTGCGCCAGGTATTTAACACGAACGTGAAGGTCCGTTCGACTCGTGGCAAGAACAAAATTGAAATCGAGTTTAAAGACGAGGACGATTTGCAGCGTATTCTCGCCTCTATGGTTGAGTCTGAGTAAGGTTGGGCGATTGTTGTGAAACGCTCTCATCAGGCATTGATCTTTGCGACCTCGATGGTTGTTGGTTTAGGAATGGGATTGTATCTCATTAATAAAACTGAGCTGGGATCAGTTATTAAGGGGAAGCTTGAGCAACTCAATCCGATTTCGCGTGATGCGATGCAAGCTATGAGCGAAGAGGTTGCAATGCGAGCAGCCCAGGCCACTCATAATCCGAAGATCAATCAGGCTTGGGTAGAGCGGCAGTGGGAGGAAGTAGGATACTAAGGTACCTAAATAAGATTCCATGCCACGTGTCTTAGTCCAGGGATTTGACCAGACTTCACATGCGGTGCTTCGTCATGAAAAAGACCACCCAAAACACGGGTGGTCTTTTTCGTACCTGAATGGCTGGTGAGAGCGGAAGGCAAATCACGCAGTTTCACATGAAACGGTCTGATTGATCTTGCCCTTCCCTATCGAGCGCGGAAGCGGCGTTGCTTGAGCTGGCCGCACGCCGCATCGATATCGCCGCCACGGGAGTTGCGGATGGTGGTCTCGACGCCGTGCATGGTCAGGCGACGCTGCAGCGCCTCGACCTTCTCGATCGGCGACGGGCGGAACGGGCTGTCGGGAATATCGTTCAGCTGGATAAGATTCACATGGCAAAGCGTGCCGGCGCAGAAGTCGACAAGGGCCTGCATCTCAGGATTGGTGTCGTTGATGCCGTCGATCATTGCGAATTCATATGTCGGGCGGCGCCCGGTCTTCTCGACGTACTCCTGAATAGCCTCATGCAGACGCAGGAGGGTGAATTTCTTAACGCCGGGCATAAGCTGGTTGCGCGTGGTCTGAATCGCCGAGTGAAGCGAAATGGCAAGCGTGAACTGCTCGGGCAGTTCCGCAAAACGACGGATACCGGGGATGACACCGCAGGTAGAGACCGTGAGGTGACGTGCACCGATCGCGAGCCCCTCGGGGTCGTTCAGCATGCGAAGTGCCTCAACGGTGTTGTCGAAATTCGCGAAGGGCTCACCCTGTCCCATGAAGACGACGCTCGTAACGCGCTCGCCGAAGTCACGAGAGACGTGGAGGACCTGGTCGACCATCTCTTGCGCGGTGAGCGAGCGGGAGAGACCTGCGAGGCCAGTGGCGCAGAAGGCGCAGCCCATGGCGCATCCGGCCTGCGAGGAAATGCAGACGGCAAGCTTGTTGCGATTGGGCATGCCGACCGTCTCAACAGAGACGCCGTCGGAGAATTCGAGCAGGTATTTGCGGGAACCGTCCTTGGAAACCTGCTTCACAAGCTCGGTGGGTACCTTAAAAGCGAAGGTTTCGGTGAGAGATTGACGCAGGCCAGCGGGCAGGTTGGTCATCTCGTCAAACGAACAGACGTTCTTCTCGTGAACCCACTCGTAAAGCTGCTTGGCGCGAAACGCGGGCTGCCCCAGCTCCTTCATGAGTTCCTTGAGGTCATCGAGATCGAATTGACGAATATCGCGCGAACGGTTGGTACGTTCCATTTGTCGCCTTTCGGGTGATGGGGTGATCGGCCCCCAGGTGCATAGTTACCCTATACAATAGGGTATTGTCGTGCTCTTCATAGCGAAGCGCACGGTTATTGCGTGAAATAGACACCTCGCGTCGCAGGTCGCGTGGGGAAAACGGTGAAAGGCGGCGACATGGCTGGCAAAGAGCGTCATGAGATGAAGGTGGCGGTTCTGGCAGGCGGCATCTCGGATGAGCGGGAGATCTCGCTTGCGTCGGGCAAGAACGCCGCTGCCGCCCTCGCTGAGGCTGGCTACGGTACGGTTGAAATGGTCGACCCTGGCGAGCAGGGCTTCCTCTCTCGTTTGGAAAACGGCAATTACGACGTCGCTTTTATCGCCTTGCACGGCTTTGGCGGCGAGGACGGCATGACCCAACACATCCTGGAGTTCCTCGGCATCCCCTACACCGGGTCAAACTCCCTGGCAAGCGGTATCGCAATGGACAAAGACCTGTCCAAGCTGCTGTATCGTCGCGCAGGTCTGCCCGTTGCGCCGAGCGTCACCTTCACCCGTGCCGATATGCCGTCGATTGACGAAATAGTCGAGATTGTGGGCCCCCAGAGCTTCGTCAAGCCGGTTGTGAACGGCTCGAGCTATGGCATCTCCCTGGTGAAGGACCCCTCGGAGCTCGCTGCCGCCATCGAGCTTGCTTTTGAGCACGGCGACAAGGTCATGGTCGAGCATCGTGTCTTTGGTGTTGAGTGCTCCGTCGCCGCGTTGGGCGATGGTGAGACCCTGCGCGCGCTTCCCGTGGTGGAGATCATGATGCCGCAGCAGTCGGAGTTCTACGACCTCGAGGTCAAGTACGCCGACCCCACCGACATCCATCGTATTCCGGCTCAATTGCCCGAAGATGTGTACGCCCAGGTCCAGGACATTGCCTGCCGAGCGCACGAGGCGCTTGGCCTGTTCGGCATCTCTCGCACCGACGTCATCGTGACAGAGGACGGCCCGATCATTCTCGAGACGAACAACATTCCCGGCATGACATCTGAGTCCCTCGTTCCCGATGAGGCTCGTCACGCGGGCATCGCCTTCAGCGACCTGTGCGCCGAGCTGGTCGAGCTGGCCCTCGAGCGAGCCGCTCGATGAGCGTCGCCGCGGCGGCTACGCCGCTCGAGATGGCTGCCGCGGTATTGCCCGGCACGCCGGCGGCGGTTGTGGAGCGTTATGCGACACTCGTCCAGCGCGCTGAGACGCGTTCGTTTGGCCTGATAGAAGACGACGTCATCGTGCTCGACACGGAGACCACGGGATTGTCGCACCGCGATAGCGAGTTGATCGAAATCGCGGCCGCCCGTTTGCGCGGTCGCGAGATTGTGGATCGCTTCGACACCTTCGTGAAGCCGAGTGGGTTGATACCCGAGGAGATCACCAAGCTGACGAGCATCACGAATGCCGATGTGGCGCATGCGCCCTCGGCGGTTGACGCTGTGGCGTCCCTTGCGGAGTTCGTTGGTGGGTGTCCCGTGGTTGCGCACAACGCGGCATTCGATCGCGGGTTCATCGAGCGGGTTCCAGGTGGAGCCGATGTTTCCGATATCTGGATCGACTCGCTCGCACTCTCCCGCATCGCGCTGCCGCGCCTGGCGTCGCATAAGCTCGCCGTCATGGCCGAGCTCTTTGGCTGCGAGAGCGTGTCGCATCGCGCAAATGCCGATGTTGAGGCACTGTGCGGCGTGTGGCGCATTCTGCTGTGCGGGCTGGCCGACCTTCCCGCCGGCCTCATGCGCCGCTTGGCGGATATGCATCCGGACGTTCCGTGGTCGTACCGTCCGATTTTCAGCTTCTTGGCCGCTGAGGAACCTGATGCGGTGTTCTCCCTTGTCGATTCTCGATACGAGCTTCTCAAGGGTTACGAGGAAGCGGAGATCGGCTCCGCGGCCCGCGTGGATGCAGACGAGCTCGTTGGCGTTTCGATCCCCTCGCGCGAGGAGATTGAGGAGCGCTTTGCGCCTGGCGGCCTGGTCAACAGAATGTATCCCGGATACGAGCCGCGCTCGGAGCAGGTGCAGATGGCCGTCGAAGTGCGCGATGCGCTCGCCACCTCAACGCACCGCGTGATCGAGGCCGGTACCGGCGTTGGCAAGTCGATCGCCTATCTCGTGCCGATGGCGGAGCTCGCCCGAAGGAATAAGGTGACCGTCGGTATTGCGACGAAGTCGAACAGCCTCGCCGACCAGCTGATCTACCACGAGCTCCCGCGTCTGGCTCGTGAGATGGACGGCGGCCTCACCTATTGCGCCCTTAAGGGCTACGATCACTATCCCTGCCTGCGTAAACTCGACCGCCTTGCCCGCGCTCAGGAAATCAAGACCAACCGCGACCCGGCGGACACCCTGACTGCCATCGCCGTTCTGTATGCGTTTGCCTGCCAGTCTCCCACGGGGGACCTTGATGGGCTGGGTATTCGCTGGCGCAGCGTGAACAAGGCCGACCTCACCACGTCTTCCCGTGAGTGCGCGCGCCGCCTGTGCCCGTTCTACCCGGATAAATGCATGGTTCACGGCTTGCGCCGTCGTGCAGCCCGCGTCGATGTGGTTGTGACGAATCACTCCCTGCTCTTCCGCAACGTTGCCGCTGAGGGCAAGATTCTGCCTCCCATTCGTCATTGGGTGGTTGACGAGGCCCATTCCATCGAGTCGGAAGCGCGTCGTCAATGGGCCATCAAGGTGTCTGCCGACGAGAGCCGTGCGGTGTTTGAGCGCCTGGGAGGCGATCGCGCCGGGGCACTTGGCAAGATCGCCCGCGACCTGGCGCTGAGCGACGCAGCTACGCTGTTCATGGGTCTTACCGTGAAGGCGTCCTCTAGCACGCAGCGCGCCTCTCTTGCCATGGCCGAGCTGTTCGACGCGGTGCGCGAGCTCGCCCGCGCCGCTCGGTCCGAGGGCGGCTATGACAACGCGAACATGTGGATTGGCAATGACTTGCGCGATTCCATGGTGTGGGCCGGGTTTGAGGAGGTGGGTCGCACCGCGCTCGACGCCCTGGATGAGGCGACCAAGAACCTGGCATCGCTCGTGGAGACCGTGGCCGAGGAGAAGCCCGACCTGGTGACCGATGTCGCGGACGGGCAGCGTCGTATGCGCGAGCTTCGCGATGGCCTTAGGCTCATCCTCGATGGGGCGGACGACCGCTACGTATATTCTTGCCAGGTCAATCGTCGTCTCAAAGCGGGTGGCGAATGTCTGACCGCCGAGCGACTTGATGTGGGCGAGGCTCTTGCGGAGGAGTGGTTGCCGGAGGTTCACACCGCGATTTTTGCCTCCGCGACCATGACGGTTTCGGACAGCTTCGATCATTTCCAGCACGCCGTGGGTCTGGATCGCATCTCGTCGTCGAGCTCTCGTTCAGTCCATCTCGATTCGAGTTATGACTTCGAGCGCAACATGGCGGTTGTGGTGGCATCGGACATGCCCGATCCGCGCAGCCGCGACGCGTACCTCTCGGCGCTCGAAACTTTGCTCGTCGATGTACACATCGCCATGGGTGGTAGCACGCTCACGCTGTTCACCAATCGACGCGACATGGAGGAGCTGTATGACCGCGTAGAGCCCCGACTCGCACAGCGTGGTCTCGCGCTCGACTGCCAGCGCCGCACGACCTCCGCAAAGATCCTGCGCGACCGCTTCCTCTCGAATGAGAAGAGCTCGCTGTTTGCGTTGAAGGCGTTTTGGGAGGGGTTTGATGCGGCCGGCGACACGCTGCGTTGCGTCGTCATTCCCAAGCTTCCGTTTGCCAGTCCGAGCGACCCGCTCTCATGCGAGCGCGGTGCCCGCGAGGATCGCGCCTGGGCGCGCTACTCATTGCCGGAGGCGGTGCTCGAGGTGAAGCAGGCTGCCGGCCGTCTTATTCGCACGTCGACGGACGCCGGCGTGCTGGTGCTGGCCGATTCGCGTCTGGTGAGCAAGGGGTACGGAAAGAAGTTCCTGAACTCCCTGCCTGCCCCGCATCAGCGGATCGAGGTGCGTCAGGTCGGCAGGTATCTGGAGATGTGGCGCGAGAGCCATGAGCGTCGCTAAAGAGCGGAGCGTATTGAGGATTGCGTAATAAACGGGGCGCCCATGAGCGCCCCGTTGCTTATAGCAGTGATTTCGCCCACGTTCTGAAGTCATTTTTCAGGCTCTCGGGCCCTTCGATGACGATGGTTCCCGCCGCGGCGGCGATTTGCGAGAAAAGCCAGGGCGCGGACGTGTAGCTGATGTGGGCCAGTACGCTGCCATCTTCTTGTTCGTTCGCGGTGTCTCGGTGGATGCCCTCCCAATCACGAGATGCGAGCTCGCCGCTGTTCGGGAAACGCAGGGTCGCGTCTGCACCATGGGCGCGCAGGCTTTCGGCGGCAGAATACGGGGAGAAATCGTGGCGCTCGACGGAATCGTCGGTGAGTTCGGCATTCGCGATGCGATCGAGGCGGTAGCTGCGCTGGGCGTCCTTCTCGACGTTCCAGGCCACGAGATACGCGGCGTCGCCGGAAACCTCGATGAACTTGGGGTCGACCAAGCGCGTGCTCGGGCTGCATTCGCCGCCGGCGCGGTAGGAGATGGCAAGACGCGCGCCGATGGCGATGGCTTCAGATATAACGGGGTAGAAACCGCCGAGCAGCCGGTCGCCACCCATGGTTTTATCGACCGTGGTCTCGTCGTCCGCCTCGTGATCGGCGCACAATGCCGTCTCGACGCGCCCGCGCACGTCGTCGCCGATGTTGCAGGTTGTGAGCACGCGGCGCAGGGCCAGCGACTCCGCCGGAGTGAGCCGCACGGGGTCCAGGCGACCTGCATCGCCCGAGAGGGTTATCACCCCATCCTGGTAGTCGAGGGCTATATGCGATCCGCTGCGTTCATCGGCAACGCCTTGCAGCAGTTCGACAACCTCATTTGTCTGCTCGAGGGAAATGGATGCGTCGCGCGCGAATGACGCGGCGTCGACGCTGGCGTTTGGGGCAGTCGTCAGGCGCTCCATGAGATTGAGCGCGGTCTGCATCAGGTCTTCGGATGAGAGGGCGCGCTTGTTGACGCTACTCATGTGCGCTCACCGCCTTTTCAATGTGGTCGCGAACCAGCCCGACGAGCTCGCTGGGGCCCTGCGCTCGCATGCCCAGGTTGGCGTGCTCGAGGGTGAAGGATGCCGCGGCGTCGAGGTCTCGCACCGCGATATCCCAGGTCCATGCGTCGTCGCTTTGTGCCAGTTCGCCCCTGCCCTGGGTGATGAGCGCGAGTTCCTCCCCCGCGATCCCCGCGGGGAACGTGAAGGTGCAGGGCCTCGGGGTCGCTCGAGAGAAGTCGAACGGTAGGAATTGGTGACCCGTGACATCGAATTCGGCGGGGATTACATAGGAAGTGCGCGTGTCGGGGGCGTGCTTCGCGGAGAGGATACGGTCAGTGCGGAAGGTGCGCAGGTCCTCGGCATCGTGGTCGAATCCGACAAGGTAGGAGTGCGTTCCATGTGTGAACATGCCGTAGGTATCCACCATGCGCTTCTTCTCGATGCCGCGAGCGTCGCGATAGGTGAACTCGACGGGCTTGAGTCGGTCGAACGCGTTCCAGATGGATTTCAGGTCGGTCCTGCCTTCAGCCGCCCGCTCGGGTGATGACGGGTCTCTACCAGCGAGTTCGCACAGCTTGGTGCGCGCCGTCTGCAGCGGCCATAGGGTTGGGTCGTCCGCATGGAGTTCGAAGATCTGGTCGATGGCGCAGACGATTTCCTCGGCGTCATAGGGTGAGAGAACTCCTTGGGTGGCATGTGTTCGCTCACGGTCGATCGCCCAAGCGCTTTCCTCGTTTACCGCGATGCCGCCCGCAGACTGTGGCAGGACCTCGCGGATGTGAACCCCGTGCTCGGCGAGGGTCTCTCGGTCGCGTCTAAACGCCTTACAACGGCTGTCGCGCGTCGCCGATTTTTTGCCAAGGTATCCGATTTCGGGGTCATCGACGATCTCGCTCGTCGTGAGCGGGCGCGGGGAGACGTGCAAGGAGAATAGGAGGTTGAGCATCCTGCGTGCCCCCTCGACCCGCCTGGACGGCTTCGGCATGTCAGGATGTGTTTCGCTTGTGTGCGCGGTTGTGCTGTGCACGGCGGTACTTCCCTTTCAGCTTGATACTGCATTGGGCACAATTATGTATCCACCCACCCATTTTAGTGCAAGACAAGTGGCCGGCAGCTGGTGTGGAGGGTCCGCGACGCGCCTGTTCGAGAGGCCTTGCCAAGCCAAAATTCGGCAGGTAGGGCGCAAGTAAGGGTATACTTGCGACTATACATGCGCGTTGTCCTTACAGCGCGTTTGCACGCATACGAGTTCGATGTGGAGTCCACATGGCGAATACGAAGAAATACCTGAGCCACCTGCTTCAGAACACCGGTATCACCCCTGCTTGCAGCGAGGAGGAGCGCGCCGCCGCGGATGTGATCGCGAAGATCTTTTCCGACCATGGCTTCGCGCCCGAGGTGCAGGAGTTCAGCGCGAGCGGTTCGGCGAAGGTCGTCCAGGCCGGCCTCGGCATCGCGGTGTTCGTCGGCGCCGTGCTCGCCGGCGTCGGCGGGCTTGCCGGCATTGTGGGCCTGCTGCTCGGTGTCGCTGCTGCGGTCCTCTTCGTCCTCGAGCGCTCCGGTCGCCCTGTTCTTTCCAACCTCGGTTCCGGTGGTCTGAGCCAAAACGTCATCGCCTACCACAAGGCCACGGGCCCGCTCGCATCTCCCCGCAACCGTCCGGTGGTCGTCGTGGCGCACTACGACTCTCCGCGCGCCGACCTGCTGAGCTCCGAGCCCTTCGCCGCGTACCGTCCGCTCATCGTGAAGCTCCTTCCCGCTTGCATGGTCGCTCCCGCTATCTTTGCCATCGTGCGCATGCTTCCGCTGCCCGATCCGGCAAAGGTCGTCCTGTGGGTGCTCGCCATCGTGGCTGCCCTGATTCCGCTTGCGAACGGCATCGCCATCATCGCCAATCGCTTCTTCCTGCCCTACACCACGGGCGCCGTGTGCAACAAGTCCTCTGTCGCTGCCATGCTCGGTGTCATGGATGCCGTCGCCCCGTACGAGATGGGCGAGGAGTTCCCTTCCGATCAGCCGGCCGACGAGTACTTTGCCGAGCAGCAGCGCATCCTCGAAGAGGCCATCGCCGCTGCAGAGGCCGCTGCCGCTGCCCAGGCTTCCTATCCGCATGAGATGGAGGAGGGCGCCGAGGATGAGCTGATCGTCGAAGGCGCGGAGGTCGAGCAGATCGAGCAGCCCGAGGGTGAGGACACCGCTGAGGTGGCCGATTTCGGTTCTACGTCCACAATGGACGCCGCCGAGCTCGAGGCCGGGATGACGGCTGTCAACCTGGCCGAGGCCGCTCCCGCCGACGAAGACGTGGATGTCGAGGGGGTTGTCGTCGAGGAGGAGCCCGTCGAGCAGGGGACGGCGGTCTTCGAGATCGTCGAGCCCGACCACACTGCCGTCGTGAATGTCGAAAGCGCCGAGGAGGCTCCTGTCGACGAGCCCGCTGCCGAGCAGGTCGTGGCAAATGAGCTCCCCGAAGATGAGATGGGTCAGGTCGAGCTCGACTTGGACGTCGCTGCTGAGGATGAGCCGCCGTTCCGTGTGAACTCCGAGGGCAACATCCGTTTCGGTGCCGATGTCATTCGCGCCCTAGGGATGATGCCCGAGTCCTGCTCCTTCGTGTATGAGAACGATGCTCCGGCTGCCTCCGTTGTGGTCCCGGCTCCTGAATTCGCCGAGCATGAGCCCAACGAGGCTGAAGAGGCGGCGCCCGTCGTAATCGAGGAAGTCGCGGAAGAGCGCATCGATGACGTCGAGGAGGCGTTCGTCGAGGAGGACATTCTCGAGCCCGTCGAGGAGGTTGAGGACGACGCCGCTTTCGCCGAGGCATTCGCGCCCGTCGAGGAGGATGACTATATTCTCGAGGCCGAGTATGAGGTCATCGAGGATGAGCCCGCCGCGGAGAATGCTGAGGCTGAGTCCGAGCCCGAGGTTGAGGTTGACCAGTCCGAGGTCGAGCAGCCTGAGGCTGAGGACGATGGTTCCCAGAGTGACTCCGTCGATTCCGGTGTCGACATGGAGGATGCTGCTGACCCCGATGCCGCTTCCGCTTCCGATGACGACGCTTCTGCAATCGAAGATACCTTTGTCGCCCCCTCCCCGAACGGCTCGGCCGAGGAGGCCCCTGCCGACGGCGCGACGCAGATGTTCACCATGCCC
>X13_Wolf__coassemble_219_pt1 | contig 12963 bp, 8 predicted proteins | sample X13_Wolf__metabat2_high_PE_009 | metagenome-assembled genome bin X13_Wolf | reverse complement strand
GGTGTTCATGGTTCCCGACCTCATGGCCCCCACGCCCGAGGTCGAGTCGCTCTGCGCCGCCGTGCTTCCGAGCCTGCATGAGCTCCCGGAGGCGATTCTGGGATAGCCGCTCGCCGCTCCGGGCGAAAGGCACGTACAAAAAGCCGGCTGGAGCGCGTGCCCCAGCCGGCTTCGTCTTACACGGCCCTTGCCTCTACGACGGCCGCAAACCGATCGGCTTCTCGCCGAGTTACTTCATGATCTTGCGGAACATGCCCATGACGTCGTCGTAGGTGGCCTCGCGGGGGTTGCCCGGGAAGCAGGCGTCGGCCATGGCGTCCTTGGTGAGCGTGTCGAGCTCCTCCTCGGTAATGGCCTCGCACACGGTGGGGATGTTCACGTCCACGGAGAGCTGCTTGACGGCGGCGATGGCGGCATCGGCGGCCTCGTCGGTGCTCATGCCGGTGGTGTCGACGCCCATGGCCTCGGCGACCTTGGCCAGGCGCTCGGTTACGACGGGCTTGTTGAACTCCATCGCGATGGGCAGCAGCATGGCGCAGGCCACGCCGTGCGGGGTGTCGAAGTGCGCGGAGAGCGTGTGCGCCATGGAGTGGTCCACGCCCAGGCCCACGTTGGAGAAGCCCATGCCGGCGATGTACTGGGCAAGGGCCATGCCCTCACGGCCGGAACCGGGAACGCCGCTCTTGGCCTCGGCCACAGCGTCGCGCAGGTTCTTGGAGATGAGCTCGATCGCCTTGAGGTGGAACATGTCCGACATCTCCCAGGCGCCCTGGGTGGTGTAGCCCTCGATGGCGTGGGTGAGCGCGTCCATGCCGGTGCTGGCGGTGAGGCCGGCGGGCATGGTGGCCATCATCTCGGGGTCGACCACGGCGACCTCGGGAGCGTCGTTGGTGTCGACGCAGACGAACTTGCGGACCTTCTCCACGTCGGTGATGACGTAGTTGATGGTGACCTCGGCCGCGGTGCCGGCGGTGGTGGGCACGGCGATGGTGAACACGGCGTGGTTCTTGGTGGGGGCGACGCCCTCGAGGCTGCGCACGTCGGCGAACTCGGGGTTGGTGATGATCACGCCGATGGCCTTGGCGGTGTCCATGGCGGAGCCGCCGCCGATGGTCACGATGGAGTCGGCCTCGGCGGCCTTAAAGGCCTCCACGCCGTCGACCACGTTTTGGATGGTGGGGTTGGGCTTGATGTCGGAGTAGACGCTGTAGGCGATGCCGGCCTCGTCGAGCAGGTCGGTCACCTTGGTGGACACGCCAAACTTGACCAGGTCGGGGTCGGTGCAGACGAAGACCTTCTTGTAGCCGCGGCGCTGGAGCTCGCCGGGGATCTCCTTGATGGCGCCGGCGCCGTGATAGGAGATGGTGTTGAGAACGATGCGGTTGGCCATGATGCCTCCTAGCCTATGCGGGGCTGCACGTCCCGCGCATTCCGTCCGCGGGATGTGCCCGCGTGACGCGTATCACCACAACGATACGCCATTTGAACAGCCCGAGGCAATATTCATGATGGGCCAAAATGATGGGTCAAACGATGTGCGCTACAGATAGCCGCTGATATCGATATCCGGGTCCGCAAAGTCATTGGAGCGATTGACGCCCGTGCTCGCGCGGGCGAGCAAAAACGGGCGCACGAGCTCCTGGTGGTTCTCGAGCGGCTCCTCGGGCTCCTCCTCGGCGATTTGTGCGATGAGCTGGCGCACGCCGCGGCGACCGAGCTCATAACCGATGGGGGCGATCGTGGTGAGCGGCACGGGGCCTGTCCACGCGAGTGGGTTGCCATCGCAGCCGGCGACGCGGATGTCGGAGGGGACGCGCAGGCCGGCGGCGCGCACGCCCGAGATGGCACCCGTGGCCAGTGTGTCCGTGAGCGCGATGATGAAGTCCGGCCGTGTGTCCGCCGGACGTTCGGCCAGGAGCTTGCCCAGGTCGAGGCCATCGTGCGCGGAGTTCCAAGCTCCCTCTTCCACCACTTCGAACGCACAGTCGGACTCGGTCGTGAATGCGTGCTCCATGCCCTTGACGCGCAGAACGAGGCGGTTCAGCGAGGGCTTGCCGATAATCGCGACGCGTTGGGCTCCGCTCTTGAAGGCGTGGCGCGCGAGGAGTTCGCCGAGGGCGAAGTTGTCCGCAGCGACGAAATGGCCCGGGACGTCACACTGGATATCGAGGAATGCGAGGGGGATGCGAGGCGGGTGCGCGGGAGGCTGCCAGTTCAGGACGGCCGGCGGCTGCATGAGGATGCCCGCGGTCTGCGTGCCCATGAAGTAGTCGCGGTAGCGGTGCGCGATCTCCTCGTCGGTCTGTGCGGTGGCGATGAGCAGGCCATAGCCGTGTTTACGCGCCTCGGCGTTCGCACCGTTGGCAATTTGCAGCGAGACGCCGTGATCGAGGCTGGGGAGAATGAGGCCGAACAGGCGGTTCTTTCCGCCGGCGAGCATGCGCGCACTTTGGTTGGGCGCATAGCCGAGCCGATCGGCGGCCTCGCGGATGCGCGCGAGCGTCTCGGGGCGGACCTTGTCGGGGTGGTTGAATGCGTTGGAGACGCTGCCCAGCGCGACCCCCGCCTCGCGGGCGACGTCGGTGATGGTGACAGTGGTGTGACGAGGCATGGCCTGCTCCCTGGGTAGCGTGCGTGTGTGCGGTCCCCAAATTGTACCGCTTCAATCTCGGTGCGTATCGAATGGGGGACAATCTGGCCCGATGGGACCTCCGGGAATGGCCGGGATCTGCCAGCCTGTTGCGGAGTGGCATTTTCCGACCATAACTCGGCCCATCGGCATTCGGAAATGGTCGCAATCCGCCCCGCTGTGTTAAACAGGCAGATTGCGACCGGATTTCCTTTGGGGGCACACTCTTGCCGGGCTCTCGGGTGAGCCGTTACGACCGCCAAGCTGCGCAGAGAGCGCGGTATCGCGGGGCGTATTGGCTGCCGCGTTGCCAGATGAGGCAGAAATCGTGCTCAACCTGGAAATCGTCCGGCGTGATGTCGAGAAGCTCGCCAGCTTCGAATTCGGCTTCAACGGCGGCGCGGTACATGAATGAGATGCCCGCTCTCGCGCGTACGCACGCTTTGATGGTGGGGATGCTCTCGAGTTCCACGAGTCCGGCGAAATCCTCGACGGCGAGGTCGCGTGCGGCAAGATGCTTCTCCAGAATTTCGCGCGTGCCCGATCCAGCTTCGCGCAGGACGAGGCGTTGCCCGAGCAGCTGACGGATCGAGGCGGGTCGGGAGGGGGTGTCCTCGTGGCGCTTGACCCCTGCAGTCCCGGGAGAGACTGCGGCCCTCGGTGCCGCCACGGCGACGTAAGCTTCGCGCGAGAGGGTCTCGTACGCAAAACGCGAGCGATCAAACGAGCCCTCGACCAGCGCAAAGTCGATCTCGCCTCGTTCGAGCGCACAGACCAGGTCGCGCGTGTTGCCCGCTCGCAGGGTCACGCTTGCGTCTGGATGCGCGGCGAGGTGCGTGGATATGAGGCGCGGGGCAACGTAGTCGGCGATGGTGCGCGTGCAGCCGAAAATGAGTGGGGCGGCGCTGGTGCCGGTTGGCCGCGCAGCGAGTTCGGCGGTTTCGGCTCGTAAGCGTCCCTCGTCGTTTTCCATCGCCAGAAGGCGCTGGTACAAAAGGTCCGCCGCAGGCGTGGGTTCGACCCCGCGTCCCGTTTTGGTGAACAGGGCGCATCCGTAGTGGGCCTCGAGCTGGCGGACGTGTTGGGAGACGGCCGGCTGCGTGATGAGAAGCGCCTCGGCGGCTCGCGTGAAGCTGCGCTGACGGTAGACCTCGAGGAACGTGTGCGTACGGTAATCGAGCATGGCACCTCAGTCATAAGAAATCGTGATGCAATGATAATCAATCAACTGCGTCTAATTATAAGTCGAGGTCATAGGATGGAGTTAGGAAACACAGTGAATCGACGGGGCAATCCCCGGAAAGGCGGAAACGTGGAGCTGATCAAGGACTTCAAGGATCTGTGGCGCGGCGTCGCGCTCGCACTCATCATCTCGGTGCCGGCTTGGCTGTTGGGTAAGCAGTTCGAGGTCATCGGCGGTCCGGTGTTCGCCATCCTCATCGGCATGGCGCTCGGCCTGGTGCTGCGTCGCCGTGCCGACGTGACCGAGGCCACTGCCGCGGGCATCAAGTACACGTCAAAGAAGATCCTGCAGTACGCCGTCATCCTGCTGGGCTTCGGCCTCAACCTCGGCGAGATCGCCAAGGTCGGCGCGAGCTCCCTGCCCATCATCGTCTCGACCATCACCACGTCGCTCGTCATCTCGTTCGTGCTGTGCCGCGTGATGCACATCCCGAGCAAGATCTCGACGCTCGTGGGCGTTGGTTCCTCCATCTGCGGTGGATCCGCAATTGCCGCCACGGCACCGGTCATCGATGCCGACGACGAGGAGATTGCCCAGGCCATCAGCGTGATCTTCCTCTTCAACATCATCGCTGCGCTGATTTTCCCCTCGCTCGGCGCCATGCTCGGCATGAGCAACGAGGGCTTTGGCCTGTTCGCCGGTACGGCCGTGAACGACACGTCGTCCGTCACCGCCGCCGCGGCTGCCTGGGATGGCATGCACCCGGGCTCCAATGCGCTGGATCACGCCACCATCGTCAAGCTCACGCGCACGCTTGCGATCATTCCCATCACGCTGTTCCTCGCATTTTGGCAGGTTCGTCAGGCCAAGCGCGCGGCCGAGGCTGGAGAGGGCACCGGTGCTGCCGCGGGTACGTTCGATATCAAGAAGATCTTCCCATTCTTCATCCTGTTCTTTGTGCTGGCGAGCGTCATTACCACCGTGTTCGCGCTCCCCGTGGCGGTGACCGCGCCGATCAAGACGCTGTCGAAGTTCTTCATTGTGATGGCGATGGCCGCGATCGGTTTCAACACCGACATCGTCAAGCTGGTGAAGACGGGCGGCAAGCCGATCTTCATGGGCCTGTGCTGCTGGATCGGCATCACCTGTGTGAGCCTCGGCATGCAGAGCGTTCTCGGTATCTGGTAACAAGGGCGCCGCTGACGACCCAATTGGGGGGCTCGGCTCAAGTGGGGCGGGCTCAATTGGAGCGGGTTCAATTGGAGCTGCCGCCAATCGTGCAGAGCGTTCTCGGCTCAATTGGGGCGGACTCAATTGGGGACAGGTACTGATTGAAACAATTTGAGCTCAATTGGGGACAGGCGCTGATTGAGACAATTTGAGCTCGTCCAGCTGCGGGTCGGCTGCGCCAGTCCAACTTCGGGGTAGTCGCGCCGGGCAGTTGTTGGGCGGTTGCGCCGGTCCGGCTGTGGGGCAGTTGCAAGTTGAGGCGCTTGGCGACGAACGCGCCGTCCTGCCTGGTTGAGAAATGGTCGGGATTTGCCACGCTGCTACAGCCTGGCATTTCCCGACCATTTTTTCATGTTAAAACGGGCTAAAACGGTCGTGATTTGCCGGTCTGCGACAGGATGGCAAATCACGACCGTTTTGGGTTCCTGCTGAACGGTTCGGCCTCAACGTGAAGTCATGTTCAGGGGGCGCTCGGGGATGGTGTGTCCAGATGCGGCGTGCGCCCTATTGGAGCCAGTGGCCGAAACGCTGAGACTGGGGGCCGATTCCCCCGTGACACTTTGGGACAATAGGGCGGATTCCTAATTGTTTGACCACCTGGCGGCTTCGGCCGGTTGGTCGGTTGGGGAGGATGCCATGTTGAAGATGCCGCAGGGCCCAGGTCAAAAACCGACATACCGTCATGCGCCGCGACGTCGGCCTGATGCAACCCGCCCGTCCGCAGAAACTAGGCGGCCCGCTGCGCCCCGTCCGCCTGCGGGAGCCCCGCATGCCGCCGTGGCCCGCACGTCCGCGGAGGCTCGGCATTCCATCGCGGGTCGAGCTTCCTCCGCAGCTCGTCGGCCCGCTGCGGCCCGAACACCGGCCATGCCCCACCCGCTCGCGGCAACCCGCCGGCCCGCCGTGGCCCCCACGTCCGCCCCGCGCCGTCCGCCCCGCCCGGCCCCAGCGCCGTCCGACCGCCGGCGCATCCCGGCGGCCCCGCTTCTCGGCGTTACCGCCGTTGCCGTCGTTGCCCTGCTCGCCTTCGTCATGGTCCCTGCGGTCGGTGGGCTGTTTTCCAACACCCGCAACGATACGGACACCCCGGCCAAAGGCCAGACGGTCGCTGAGTGGCGTGCTCCGCGCGCCGCGCTGGTCGAGCAGCTCTCCGGTACCGGTTCGAATGTTGCGGCGCAGGCGGAAAACCCGCCGCGCTACCTCGACCTCGGCACCACCAAGACCGGCGAGGGCCGCGTGAGTTTCTCGGCCGTGGGCGACAACCTCTTCAACGAGAATCTCCTCGACATCGCCGACGCCGCCGCCGGCGTTGCGGGCGACGGGAAGTACGGATTCGACGGCTTTTATCGCAAGATCAAGAAGAAGATCGCCTCCTACGACATCTCTTTCGTGAACCAAGAGACCACCCTCGGCGGTCCCGACCGCTACGGCTACAACGGTTATCCCAGCTACAACACGCCTGATGCACTTGCGCCCGTTGTGGCAAAGGTGGGTTGGGATGTGGTGAACACCAACAGCAACCACACGTACGACACCTGGGTCCCCGCAATCGAACACGCCCAGGGCGTTTGGAGCGGCCTGCGGGACAAGCTCCTCACTATCGGCAGCTTTGCCAACGAGGCCGACCGACAGGCCCCGCGCATCGTGAGTTGCAACGGCCTGCGCATCGCGTTTCTCTCCTACAGCTACGGCCAAAACGGCTATACCCAGGCAGACCTGCCTAATGCCTATTTTGCCGTGCCCTATGACGCCGAGGTCATGCGCGAGGATGTGGCCCGCTCGCGCGCCTTTGCCGATGCGGTGGTGGTGTATCTGCACGCCGGCGTCGAGTATGAGCACGAGCCGAGCGAGACGCAGCGCCAGTGGGCCCGGGAGTGCGTCGATGCCGGTGTAGACCTGGTGATCGGCAGCCATGTGCACGTAATCCAGTCCATGGAGCTCCTCGAGGCTCCCGATGGGCAGAACGTGCCCGCGGTCTACGGCTTGGGCGACTTTCTCTCCGGATATCACAACAACCCCGACACCATCATGTCGGGCCTTTTCAGCTGCGTGTTCGAGCGCGTCGATGCGTCCGGGGCCCAGGCAAAGGGGGAGGGGAGCGCAAAGCCCGACGAGTCCAAGGACGCCACGGCGGAAAAGGAGACGAATGCCGATCCCGCATTTCCTCCGCGCCGCGTGCGCGTGACGAAGGCGACGTGGACGCCGCTTATCGAGCATTGGGAAAACGGCGACAGCACCGTGCGCACGGTCAAGGGCTATACCGACGAGCTGGCGCGTAGAAATGAGCTGCTCGCAGGTCTGCCCGATCCTCTCGGCTGGATTCGAGACACGACGAATCGCGTGATAGGCGAGGACTTCAAGATCGATATGTAGGCTCGCTTGCCCCCAGGCTTGCCGTCGCCTTATCGATTTGCGAGGCGCCCCCCAATCCGCCGTTCGAGAGGGTTATTCAATATGTCCGCACGCTTATACATGCCGCTGCTCGAACAAACTAACCGCCTACCAACTTCTGCTCGAAAAATAGGTATAAGGCGGGAAAGATGGAACTATCGGTTATGCATGCGCCCGGACAAAGGGCTCCGGGTGCCCGACAGATAGGAGCCAATCATGGGAATGAAGGCTGATCAGGAGATCTCCCTGGATTTCGAAGGGCTTTTGTCCTACCTCCGCTCAAAGACGCGCGTGTTCATGGACGTCGATGGGCATGAGTACTACGTCACCCACACGGACGGGTACTGGCGCGTGCAGGACTGCGAGCAGCTGAACGAAAAGGGCCGTTTCGTTGATTGCTCCGAGCTCGTCACCACCCTTCCCGAGCTTGTCGAGCTGCCCTGGCTCGACGGCAAGAGCGTGCACGACCTCACTGATGGGGCCACGTTCTTCGAGTCCATCCAGGAAGGCTGGGTGTATCCCGGCACCGAGCCCGTTGAGGCCGAGGAGTCCGTTGAGGAGCTCGTCGAGGAGGAGCCTGCGGAGGAGTAGCCGCACGCCACGCGAACAATTCATCGCATTTGCAGGGGTCGCCGCCGGCGGCCCCTTTCTTCTGCTGGGCTTCCTTCCGTTGGACTTCCTGCTGTTGGGTTTCCTTCCATTGGGCCTTCCTGAACGGTCGGGATTTGCCATGCTGCAACAGCCTGGCATTTTTCGACCAAAACAATAGGGGTGGGCCTCCCAGGATGGTCGGGATTTGTCACTCTGCTACAGCCTGGCGTTTCTCGACCGTTTCTCAGCCGAAACCCGTCTGAAAATGGTCGGGATTTGCCACGCTACGACAGCCAGGCAAATCCCGACCATTTCTCCCGTCGGACCCCTTGCCCCCGCCGGATGCCCCGCCGCCTGCCGGGCCCCCGCCGGACCCCTGCCCCCCACCTCCCGGCCTGCCCCGCCTCCCGCCGACTCCTCCCGATCGGCAAGTCGGCGCAAATTGAGACGTTTGTCACCACCCAGGATGCCCAGTTGTTCAGGTAGGATTGGTATTGACTTGAGGTGCACATGTCTGGCCGTGGGGGAGGCCGGGAGGGGAGCGTGCGTATGAGACTGTTGTTGCGAGCCATCAAACCGTATAAGGCCCTCGTTGCGGCGACGCTTGCGGCGTTGCTGTTGGACGTAGCGGGCACGCTGTATGTCCCCACCATGCTCGCCGGCATGATCAATCAGGGCGTGACCAGCGGGAACACAGATTTCATCGTCGGTCAGGGCCTTAAGATGCTCGTTGCGTGCTGCTGCGCGAGCGGCGGCGCCCTGCTGGGCAATTACCTGTGCGCCCGCCTCGCCTCCTATGTGGGTCGCGATATCCGCAATGCCGTGTACGATGCCTCGCTCGCCTACTCGGGCGGCGACTTCGAGGAGTTCGGCACTGGCTCCATGATCACCCGCACCTTAAACGATGTGAACGTCATCCAGCAGACGGTCATGCTTGCCACCCAGGCCATGCTGCCGGTGCCCATCATCTGCGTCATGGGCACGGTGCTGTCCTTCCGCGTTGACGCGCAGATGGGCGCCATGATGCTCGCGGTGGTCTCCGTGGTCATGGTGTTCGCTGTGATCGCCGTGCGCCGCGCCGCCCCGATTTTCGAGAAGATGCAGGGTTTTATCGACCGCATGAACGTGGTCCTGCGTGAGAACATCATCGGCGTCCGCGTGATCCGCGCTTTTGGCAAAGAGCGCCACGAGGAGGGCCGCATGGGTCGTGTGTTCACCGATTACGCCGATGCGGCGATCAAGGTGAACTGGATCTTCGCGGGCGTGGACTGCTTCAGCTTCTGCCTCATGAACATCGCCGAAGTGCTGCTCATGTGGCTCGGAGGCAACCGCGTGGGCGCGCACGCCATGGAAATCGGCAACATCTCCGCGGTGGTCGAGTATGCCATGCTCATCATGTTCTACATCATGATGGCGCAGTTCGTCGCGCTGATGGTGCCGCGCGCCATCGTGTGCCTGCAACGCTGTGCCGAGGTGATCGAGAAGAAACCGAGCATCCTCGACGGCACGGGCTCCGCGCCGCTGGCGCCGGGGTCGAATGGCGAGGTCGCCGCGGCGGGCGAGGCTGTCACGGCGGGCGAGGCCGCCGTGACGGGCGAGGACGGAATCCTCAATGCTTCCCTGTCCGACGCCGCCCCGGTTGCCACGTTCGACCATGTCTCCTTCCGCTTCCCCGACGCGGACGAGGACACCTTGCACGATATCGATTTTTCCTGCCGTCGCGGCCAGACCACCGCGATCATCGGCTCCACCGGTTCGGGCAAGTCCACCATCGCCAAGATGCTGCTGCGCCTGCACGACGTCACGGAAGGCTCGGTGCGCTTTTCCGGCGCGGACGTGCGCTCCATGACCCAGCACGACCTGCGCGAGCGCATCGCCTATGTGCCGCAGAAGGCCTGGTTGTTCTCGGGCACCATCGCCAGCAACTTGCGCGATGGCCGTGCCGACGCGACCGAGACCGAGATGCGCCACGCCCTCGACGTGGCCCAATCCGACTTTGTGTGGGGCCTGCCCGAGCGCCTGGACGCCCCGGTTGCCCAGGGCGGCACGAATTTCTCCGGCGGCCAGCGCCAGCGCTTGGCCATCGCCCGCGCCCTCATGAAGCACGCGGACCTCTATATCTTCGATGACAGTTTCTCCGCTCTCGACTTCAAGACCGATGCGGCTCTGCGCCGCGCGCTCAAGCCCGAGACGCGCAACGCCGCCGTGCTCATCATCGCCCAGCGCATCAACACCATCTTGCATGCCGACCAGATCGTCGTGCTCAAGGATGGCCGCATTGTGGGCAAGGGCACGCACGAGGAGCTCATGGAGGGCTGCGAGGTGTATCGCGAGATCGCGGAGAGTCAGATGAAGGGAGGCGAGTAGCATGGCGTGGGATAAGAAGAAGCGCGACGATGGTTCCGACGAGCTGTTCTCCGAGAACGCCCGCATCGAGCGCGAGCGCAAGCAGGGCGCCATTGACGATGCGCAGGCCATGGCCGATGCCTCCGGCACGCTCGAGGAGGAGCTCGAGGTCCCCAAAGACACCTGGGGGACGGTGCGCCGTCTATGGCGTGCCGCGGCGGGCGAGCGCTGGCGTTTCGGCGTGGTGATCGCCGCCATCCTCGTGTACACGGGCTTCCATGTTGCCGCGCCGGCGTACAGCGCGCGCGTGATCGACGTGCTGTGGGCCAATATCCAGGCCGCTTTTGCCGAGGGCCGCGCCTTCACGGTGGGTTGGGAGACCGGCGGCCGCGAGCTCGCCATCTACTTTGGCATTTGGACGGGCGCCTGCGCGCTGTACTCCGTGCAGTGCTTTGTCATGGCGGGCTTTGCCGAGAAGCTCAACCTTTCGCTGCGCCGGAGCATCGCCGAGAAGCTCAGCCGCCTGCCGTTGAAGTTCTACGACGGCCACAAGCCCGGTGAGGTGGTGAGCCGTGCCACGAACGACCTGGACAAGATGTCCGAGGTGCTGCAGACCGGTCTGCTCAAGCTCATGAGCGCGGTGGGCACGATCATCGGCGCGCTCTACATGATGCTGCGCTACAGCGTGCTGCTCACGGCGATCTTTTTGGTGTTCGCCTTTGTGTCGACCCTCATCACCAAGGGCGTGTCCAAGTGGACGCTCAAGCTCGCCGCCGAGCGTCAGCGTTATGTGGGCGAGCTCACCGCGACGGTGGAGGAGGCTTACTCGGGGCGCCTCATCATCAAGAGCTTCAACCGCGAGGGATCGAGCTCGCAGAGGGTGCACGAGCTGTCTGACAAGCTCGCTCGTGCCAGCCGTCGCGCGGACTTTGCCACCAATGCCATCAGCCCGCTGATCCGTTTCATCATCCGCCTGGCCCAGGTGCTGATCGCCGTGGTGGCGGGTGGCATGCTCGTGGGTGGCCAGATCACCATCGGCGTGTTCCAGGCGTTCTTCCAGTACATCCACCAGGCTTCCGAGCCGCTCACGCAGCTGTCCTTCACCATCAACACGCTGCAGAACGCGCTTGCCAGCGTCGAGCGCGTGTTCGACATTCTCGATGAGGAGGAAATCGAGCCCGACCCGCTGCCCGAGGTCGCCGCGAAGCTTCCCGCCGCCGTGGAAGGCCGCGTTGACTTTAACCGTGTGCGCTTTGGGTACGATTCGGAAAAGCCGCTTATGCGTGATGTGACGCTCCATGTGAAACCCGGGCAGAAGATTGCCATCGTGGGCGCCACCGGCGCCGGCAAGACCACGCTCATCAACCTGCTTATGCGTTTTTACGAAATCGGCGGGGGTTCGATCGATCTCGACGGTGTGGACACCCATGCGATGGCTCGTCCGGACCTGCGCGCGAACTTTGGCATGGTGCTGCAGGATGCATGGCTGTTCGACGGGACGATCGCCGAGAACATCGCCTATGGCCGCCCCGATGCCGCTCGCGAGGAAATCGTGCGTGCGGCCGAGATGGCGCATGTGGACCACTTCGTCCGCACGATGCCGCAGGGTTACGACACGCATATCGAAAACGATGCTGAGACCATCAGCCAGGGCCAGCGTCAGCTGCTCACCATCGCGCGCGTGATTCTGTGTAACCCTGCGATCCTCATTTTGGACGAGGCGACGTCGAGCGTGGATACACGCACGGAGCGCGACATCGTGCAGGCGATGGAGACGCTCATGCACGGGCGCACCAGCTTTGTGATCGCGCATCGTCTGAGTACCATCGTGGACGCCGATCTGATCTTGCATATGCGCGCCGGCACCATCATCGAGCAGGGCACTCATGAGGAGCTGCTCGCGGAGAACGGTCCTTACGCCGATCTCTACCGGAGCCAGTTCGCCTAGGCCCTCCACCCATGTCTCAATTGGGGACAGGTGTCGTTCAAGGCCCCCGGGATACCGTTCGCCGAGTGGTATCCCGGGGGTCTTTGTATGCACTGCGTAATGAAACGATTTGCGAATATATGCATAAACATGGATATCTAGCTGCGAAGATAAGGATTCTGTTAACAACGAAATTAAATAAAAGACCCATCTAACTGCGAATATGCACTATTCCCGCAGTTCGACGAAGGGTTGTTTAATGCAGACGAGCGGCATACCATTACACGTGTTGTGTTCAAAACGTGTAGCAACAGAGGAGGTTGTGTGATGGTAAGTATCGTTTTGGCAAGCCACGGTGACTTGGCAGAGGGTCTGAAGATGACCGGTTCGATGGTCTTCGGCGATCAGCCCAACGTCGCCACGGTTTCCCTCATGCCGAGCATGGGTCCGGACGACTTCCGCCAGAAGGTGGAAGAGGCGGTCGCTTCCTTCGACGATCCCGAGGACGTCTTGTTCCTCGTCGATCTGTGGGGCGGCACCCCCTTCAACCAGATCAGCGGTCTGTTCGACGCCCATCCCAGCTGGGCGATCCTGACTGGCGTGAACCTGCCGATGCTCGTCGAGGTGTACGCCGCTCGCTTCGACGCATCCAAGACGGCCCACGAT
>X13_Wolf__coassemble_217_pt1 | contig 13107 bp, 9 predicted proteins | sample X13_Wolf__metabat2_high_PE_009 | metagenome-assembled genome bin X13_Wolf | reverse complement strand
GCCGTGCACCGGAGCGCTCCTATGCATGGAACGGGGAGCGGTTTTTCTCGGATAGGTCCTGCCTGGTGCGGTGGTACTCGATCGACAGCAGTACGAGAAGCAGGACCATAGAGGCGAGGTATCCCGCCACGGCGCCGGTGAGGCCCATGAGCCAGATGAGCGCGGTGGGGACCACCAGGGAGAACGCGAAGGTAATCGCGTAGGGCTTGGTAGCGGAGCTCTGCCGACGCAGCACTGTGACGATGGCGTAGAGGAAATCGATCGCCGCGCTCACGCCGCCCGCAACGATCATCAGGTAGGCGATCCCGCGATACGCCTCAAAATCCACACCGTACATGAAGCTCATGATCGGTATCCCCAGCCAGCCCATGAACATGAGCGTGCCGGCGGTCATGAGCGCGATGACGGCGATCATCGCCAGGACAATCAGATCGAATTTGCGGCGCCTGCGAGGGTTCGACCAGATGTTGGCGAGTCTCAGCAGTTGCGGCTTGTACAGGAACCCGGCGGCGAGCAGGATGCCTTGGGCGGGGAAGAACAGCGCGTTGAAGTACAGCTGGCTGTCGTAGGGGAGCATGCCCTCCATGGCGAACTTGGGCACGCTCTCGATGAGGTTGAACATGAAGAGGGCCGAGAAGAGCGGGAGGCAGTGACGGAACAGCCCACCGATCTCCAGCGTGCTCATGCGCCTCGAGGCTTCGGTTTCCAGCAAGGCGAGCGGAATCGTGACCAGGATGAGGGTGGCGACGGACGCAAGGCCCGCGCCCGCGCCCGCCAGGGCGATGCTGTGCGTGATGAATAGCAGTACGCTGAAGGCGATGATGACCGCGATCGACCTGAGCGCCTGACTGATGCCGGCGAGGTAGAGTTTGTCCGCCTGTTGCAACCGCCCTTCGTACACATCGGCGAGCCCGTCGACGATCTTGTAAATGTAGATGCCGATGGAGAGCATGAGCATGGTGGCATCGTATCCACGGACGGTGCAGTACAGCAGGCCCGCCGCAAGCGCCAGCAGGGAGGTGAGCCAGCGTTGCGCCTGGTATGAGGCGAACGAGTACTTCTCGTCGATATCGGATACCTGATAGGTGCGCACGCCGAAGTTCGAGAGAAACATCAAGAGGGTTCCCGCGGCGAACGCCACGGAGAACATGCCCGCCTGTTCGATACCCGCAAGCTGGGTTGCCACGACGGTTAGCACCGGGAAGACCATGCCCCATGCGCCGGTGCCCACGGTGTTCCACAGGTAATCGCGTGCGGTCTCTCCGCTGCCGTACTCGGCTTCCTGCGCGGCAAGGCCGCCGTCGTAAACGGCGGCGATCAGTCGCGTCCACCATGCGTCGACCAGCCGCGCGATCGGGCCGGGCTCGTGTTTGGAGGGGCTGTCGGCGGCTTTTCCCGCCTGCGCAGCCGTGCCCGCGTGCGGGTTCCCGAATAACGTCACGCTGCGCTTGCGTTCTTGCCGTTCGTGGAGCGAGCGGACCTTGTCGCGCAGGTTGTCGAGAGGGTGCAGGGGCACGGTTCCTCCAATCGGTGGTCTCGGCGCGGGGTGGGCCTTCGCGGCGGGGCTGGGTTGCAGGCAGGATGCGGGGGACGGAAATGTCAATGCCGAGCCTGCCGAGTGGTACGATGTTTCAGCGTGAACGGCGACGGGGGAAGTCGCCGCGAGCGTCGCGCGGCATTACCGCCGCCCGTGAGATCGGACATAGCACATCGGACATCGTTAGGAGTCGCCGTGTCAATCGCTGCCCTCGCTGTTCCATTCGTATTGGCATTGTTACCCATTATCTGGTTGGTCGTTGCGCTCATCGCGCTGCACCTTCCTGCGTGGAAGGCCGCCATCGGGTCCTTCGTCATCGCTTGTGGATTGGCGCTCACCTGGTGGGGTATGCCCGCCATCGAGGTCGCCACCGCGAGCCTCGAGGGTTTCGTCATGGCGCTGTGGCCCATCGTCCTCGTCATCATCGCCGCGGTATTCACATACAACCTGTGCGTGCGCACGGGGGCCATGGACGTGATCGGTTCCATGATCACTTCGCTTTCTCGTGACCGCCGCGTGCTCGCGCTGCTTGTGGCCTGGTGCTTCGGTGGCTTCATGGAGGGCATGAGCGGCTTTGGCACCGCGGTCGCCATTCCCGCCGGCATGCTCGCCGCCCTCGGCTTCCCGCCGCTGCAGGCCGTTCTCGTCTGCTTGGTCGCCAACGGCGTCCCGACCTGCTTCGGCTCCGTTGGCGTTCCCACGGTGTCCCTTGCGGGCCTTACGGGCCTCGATCCCATCCAGCTCGCGTTCACCGAGATGCTGCAGATCGCCCCCTTCTTCGTCATCGTGCCTTTCATCATCGTCATGATCGCGGCGGAGCCTGCGGACGATGCCTCGGCAAAGCTCGGCCTGGCCGCCCGTCTGCGCGGCGCGGGTATGATCGCGCTGGCTTCGGGCGTCGCGTATGCGCTGCCGTCGCTGGCGGTCGCCGCCTTTGTCGGCCCCGAGCTCACGGTCGTGGTCGGCTCGCTGTGCTCCCTGCTCGTCACCGCCATGCTCGCCCGCCGTCAAAAGACGGTCGCGCCTGAGTTCGAGATGCACGTGGACGCCGCCGAACGCGTCACGCCCCGCCGCGCCCTGCGTGCCTGGTCCTGCTTCATCTTGATCTTCGTGCTGCTGCTGTTGACGTCCAAGCTCGTGCCCGCGGCCAACGCCTGGCTCGCTCAGTTCTCGAGCGCCGTCACGATCTTTAGCGGCGCCGACCCCTCGACTGTCACGTTCATGTGGGTGAACACGCCGGGCGTGTGGATCTTCATCGCCGCGTTCGTGGGCGGGCTCATCCAGGGCGCGACGCCGCGCGTGATGGGCGAGGTGCTTGTGGCCACGGTCAAGCAGATGATGCCCACCGTCATCACGATGCTCGCCGTCCTCGGATGCGCCAAGGTCATGGGCTACGCCGGGATGATCGGCGCGGTCTCCTCCTTCTGCATCGCCGTCACCGGCTCCCTGTTCCCGCTCATGGCTCCGGTCATCGGCGCGGTCGGTGCGTTCGTCACGGGCTCCGGTACGAGCTCGGGGCTGCTGTTCGGGTCGGTGCAGCTGCAGGCCGCCGAGGCCCTTGGCATGGACCCGTATTGGATCGTGGCTTTGAACTCCCTCGGTGTCGGCGCGGGCAAGATGATTTCGCCCCAGACGCTCGCCATCGGAATGGCCGCCGTCCAGGTCACCGGGGCTGAGGGCAAGCTGCTTTCCCGCGCGCTGCCCATCGCGGTCGTGTTCATGGTGCTGATGGCCGCACTCGGTCTGGTTGGTGCCGTGCTCTAGCACCCGTCTCGCCGCCGAGAGGCGCCTGCGGGATTTCCCCTTCGCGCGTGGTTCCGCTGCGCTCCACAAAAACGCGCTGCGGGGAAACCCTCCGACGCCTCTCGGCTGCGTTGCCGCAGCTCAGGCCGTGGGGCATATTCCCGCAGACCGTTTTTTGTGGAGCGTAGCGGAACCACGGTCGAAGGGATTATGCCCCAGGGCCTGAGCGGTGGGGATAGATGTATGAAGAAGGAGCCCCGTGCAGGTGGGATGCACGGGGCTCCTTTGCGTTGCTTTGGTGCGGGCGGGGCGTTAGGCGCGCGGGCCGGCGTTTTTCACGTTCTCGGGCAGGTGGGCGTACTTCTTCTTGAAGTTCTCCTGGAACATGCCGGCGAGCTTCTTGGCCGTGGCGTCGTACTCCTCCTTGCTGGACCAGCACTTCCACGGGACCATGACCTCGTCGGGAACACCGGGGCAGCTGGTGGGGATGTCCAGGTTGAAGACGTCGTCGTGAATGAACTCGGCCTGCTCGAGCGTGCCGTCGAGCGCCGCGTTGACGTTGATGCGGTTGTAGTCGAGCGGGATGCGGTGGCCAACGCCGTAGGAGCCCTCGACCCAACCGGTGTTCACCAGGTAGACGCGGGTCTTGCCGGAGGCGATGCGCTCACCGAGCATGTCGGCGTAGACCATGGGATCGAGCGGCATGAACGGCTCGCCGAACAGGGCCGAGAAGGTGGGGACGGGCTCCTTGATGCCCAGCTCGGTGCCGGCGACCTTGGAGGTGAAGCCACTCACGAAGTGGTACATGGCAGCGTCTGCGGACAGGCGGGAGATGGGGGGCAGCACGCCGAAGGCGTCGCAGGTGAGGAAGATGACCGCGGCGGGCTCGCCGCCCGCGCCCTCGAGGCAGCTGTTGGGGATGTGCTCGACGGGGTAGCCGACGCGCGTGTTCTGCGTGAGGGAGACGTCGTCGTAATCGGGCTCGCGATGCTCGTTCAGGATCACGTTCTCGCACAGGGCGCCGAACTTCACGGCACGGAAGATCTCGGGCTCGCGCTCCTCGGTGAGGCCGTCGCACTTGGCGTAGCAGCCGCCCTCGAGGTTGAAGATGCCCTCGCCCATGGCCCAGCCGTGCTCGTCGTCACCGATGAGCAGGCGCTTGGGGTCGGCGGAGAGGGTGGTCTTGCCGGTGCCGGACAGGCCGAAGAACACGGCGGTGTCGCGGGACTCGGGGTCCATGGAGGCCGAGCAGTGCATGGGCAGCACCTTGTCCTCGACGGGGAGCAGGTAGTTCATGACGGAGAAGACGGACTTCTTGATCTCGCCGGAGTACTCGGTGCCGGCCACGACCACGACGCGCTCGGCGAAGTTCACGAGCACGGCGGCCTCGGAGTTCAGGCCCTCGATCGTGGGATCGCACTTGTAGCCGGGGGCGGCGAGGATGGTGAAATCGGGTTCGCCGTAGGCGGCGCGCTCCTCATCGGTGGGGCGGACGAGGAGCTGCGTGATGAACAGGGCCTGGCTGGCGCGCTCGCAGGCGACCATGAACTTACGGGCGTGGACGCGGTCGGCGCCGGCGAGGCCGCGCACGACGTAGAGGTCGCGCTCGCCGAGGTATGCCGCAACGCCGTCGCGGACCTTCTCGTAGCTTTCCTGGGAGATGGGAACGTTCACGTTGCCCCAGGCGATGGTGTCGTGCACGTCGGGGGTGTCCACCACGAAGCGGTCCTTGGGGCTGCGGCCGGTGTATTTACCGGTTTCGACCACGAGGGAGCCGTTGGACGCGAGCTTGCCCTCATGATGGGCGAGCGCCTCCTCGACGAGCTCGGCGGGGACCATGTCGAGGTGGATGGAGTCTGCGCCGGCATGGACGCCGTAGCCCTCCAGAACCTTGGTGACGGAATCAGTAGCCATTGTGATCCTCCTCAGGATGGGGTTCGGTATCGATTTCTCGGTGCACTTGAGCGCTGCGGAGGGCTGCCGTGCCGCCCTGGAAGTCCGCGTGCATGTCAAAGTGCGTCGCGAAAAACGTTTTACCATTGCATCGAGGTATTAGTACCGCATCCGCGAGGGGGTCCATGCGTGGTATTCGGCAAGGGCCACGCGTCATTCGGCGGGCGGTAGGTTTTCGACCGTCTGTGCGCCCTGGGTGCGGCCTGCGGCCCGTTCGGCGAAAACCGGGAATCGCGGTGCGGCGAAAGAGGTACGGTGGACGGACATGGGAATGTACAGGAGTGAGAAGGGGAGATTCGCATGAGCGCGCAAGACGCATTCGTGTTCAGGAACGCGACCGTGCTGGATGGCACCGAGAACATGGAGCCCCGCATCGGGCAGACGGTGCTGGTCGAGGATGGCCGCATCGCCGCCGTCGGCCCGGCGGCAGAGGTGGACGCTCCCATAGGCGCGCGCGAACTCGACCTGGGTGGGGCGTATCTGCTGCCCGGCCTTATCAACATGCATGTTCATCTGTGCGGGTCGGGCCGCCCCACAAGCGCCGGCGATGCGGGCGCTCTCATGAAGCGTCTGGACAACCCGGTGGGGCGTGCCATCGTGCGGGGCCTTCTGCGCAAACGCGCCCAGCAGCAGCTGGCCAGCGGTGTTACCACGGTGCGCGGCGCGGGGGACCCGCTGTATGGCGATATCGCCGTGCGAGACGAGTTCAACGCGGGCAAGCACGTCGGGCCGCGCCTCATCGCCCCGGGCACGGGCGTGACGGTCCCGGGCGGTCATGGCGCGGGCCTGTTCGCCCAGATCGCCGAGAGCCCCGAGGATGCCGCGGAGCTGGTGCGCGAGATCGCGGCCCACGGTGCCGACGTGATCAAGCTGTTTGTGACGGGAGGCGTGTTCGACGCCGAGAAGGTGGGCGAGCCCGGCGTCTTGCGCATGTCCGAGGAGGTCGCTCGCGCCGCCTGCGAGGCCGCCCATCGCCTCGGCCTGTCCGTGATGGCCCATGTGGAGAGCACGGAGGGCGTTCGCGTGGCGCTGCGTGCGGGCGTGGACACCATCGAGCACGGCGCTCCGATGACCCCCGAGATCGTGGATTTGTATCGCGGCGGCGCGGGAACGCAGCTCGAGAGGCGGACGCCGAGTGTGACGTGCACGATTTCTCCTGCGCTGCCGTTCGTGAAACTTCCGCCCGAGAAGACCCATTCCACCGAGGTTCAAAAGGCCAACGGCGATATTGTGTGCGAGGGAATCGTCCAGAGCGCCCGCGATGCCCTGGCCGCGGGCATTCCCGTGGGCCTGGGGACCGACTCGAGCTGCCCGTTCGTGACACAGTACGACATGTGGCGCGAGGTTGCCTATTTCGCCAAGTATGTGGGCGTAAGCAACGCTTTCGCCCTGCATACAGCGACGGCCGTGAACGCCCGGCTGCTGGGATTGGGCGACGAGACGGGCACCGTCGAGGTGGGCAAGTCCGCCGACCTGATCGTGGTCGGCGCCAATCCGCTGGACGACCTTTCCGCCCTGCGGGATGTGCGCCATGTCATGTGCCGCGGCGCGTTCGTCGAGCACCCGCGCGTCAAACACATCGCCGAGCTGGACGAGGAGCTCGACTGGATCATGTCCCAGCCCGTTGCATAGAGCCCTCTGACGATAGGACGAAAGACGGCCCGCGACCCTTTTGGTGGGGTCGCGGGCCGTTGCGCGTCCATGGGAATGACGATGGCGAAGTGCCGTTGCGGCTTGTGAGGCTAGGACTTCGTTTCCATCTTGGCCCGGCAACGCGGGCAGGTCACGCGGAGCTTGCCCTTGCCCTTGGGCACGGACAAGATCTGCCCGCAGTTGGGGCACTTGAGGAAGCGCGAGGTCTTGCGCTCCTTCCACATCTTCTGGGCGGTGCGCTTCGCGCGCTCGTACTCGATGTTGGGAGCGGCGGAGGCAGTGGAGCCGCCGGAGGCGTTGCGACCGGCAGGGGTGATGGAGCCGAGGCGTGCAACAAGGTTGCCCAGCACGGGGACGCGCTCGGAGAAGGAGCGGAACGCGGTGTTCTCGTTGCAGCGGACGGTGATGTTCTTGGAGAACGCGCGTGCGAGCGCGAGCAACACGATCGCGAGCGCGATCCACGTCAGCGGATCGAGGTTTGCGATGGTGCCGATGAGGGCGAGCAGCATGCCTGCGCCGCCGAGCACGCAGGTGAGCTCGTCGACTCCGTAGCGGTCTTTCATGAAATCGTTCATGGGTGCCTTTCCCTGTCTGCGCCCGCTGCGCGAACGCCGTCCATGTCATGGTCTCACGGTACCCGTATCCGGGCGCCGCGCTACCACGATACCCCTATTTTGCCAGCTTCTCCACGATGGCTTCGATTTCTGCGAGCTTGGCGTCACGCTCGGCCTGCGTTCCCTGGGCGACCGCCTGTTGCACGCAGCCTCCGATGTGGGCCTTGAGGACGTCGGCGTTGATGCGCCCGATGAGGGATTGCGTTGCCATGAGCTGCGTTGAGATGTCGATGCAGTAGCGGTCCTCATCGACCATCTTCATGATGCCCTCGATCTGTCCGCGGGCGGTCTTGAGCAGGCGCATGGTCTTGTCACGGTCGGCCATCATGGGCGGTTACGCCTCCTGCACGGACAGTGCACGGAATTTCTCGCCCGCGCCGTTCACGGCCTCGGCGAGCTGTTTGGGCGTGACGTCATCGGAGCACTCGACGGTCACGGTCTGCGCCTCGTGGTCGGCGTCGGCGTCGGTCACGCCCGCGACGTTGAGCAGCGCCGTTTCGACGGTGGCGTCGCAGTGGCCGCACATGAGGCCCTCGGTCTTGATGATGTAGTTCATGGTTGTTCCTCTCTCTTCGTCTCAATTGGGGGCAGGCACCGATTGAGACATTTTTCATACGATTGCGTTCCGACGTCTCAATCGGTGCCTGCCCCTAACTGAGACGATTGGTCGATGTGCCTGGGCTGGAAGGTCCTCAGGCGCAGGGCGTTGCCCACCACGCACAGGCTCGACAGACTCATGGCCGCGGCGCCGAACGCAGGCGAGAGCTGCCAGCCGAGCAGCGGGTAGAACACGCCGGCGGCGAGCGGGATGCCCAGCGCGTTGTAGAACAGCGCCCAGAACAGGTCCTGCTTGATGTTGCGGATGACGGCGCGGGAGAGCTCGATCGCGCGCGGGACGTCCATGAGGTCGCTCTTCATGAGGATCACGTCGGCGCCCTCTTTGGCCACGTCGGCCCCCGCGCCGATCGCCAACCCCACGTCGGCGCGTGCCAGGGCGGGGGAGTCGTTGATACCGTCTCCCACCATGGCGACCGTGTCGCCGTCGCCCTGCAGCTCGCGCACCACGCGCTCCTTATCGGCGGGCATGACGCCGGCGATGACCTCGCTCACGTCGACTTTCGCGGCGATGGCGCGCGCGGTGGTTTCGTTGTCGCCCGTGAGCATGATGGTGCGGATGCCGAGCTTGCCGAGGGCGGCTATGGCCGCCGCGCTCGTTGCCTTGACGTCGTCGGCGACTGCGATGATGCCCACGAGCTCGCCGTTCTTGGCGAAGAGAAGCGGCGTTTTGCCCGCGCGGGCGAGTTCGTCCAGGGCGGCGCGATCGACGGCAACGCCCAGCTCGTCCATGAGGGCGGCGTTGCCGGCGGCGATCGCGTTGGCGCCCTCACGTGCCGTCACGCCTCGGCCCGGGATGGCTGCGAAGTCCTGGACGGTGCGGGCCACGATTCCCAGCTCATCGGCCCGTGCCATGATGGCCTCCGCGAGCGGGTGCTCGCTGGTGCGCTCGAGGGCGGCGGCGAGCTTCATGAGCGCCTTTTCGCTCATGATGGGCGAGCCGTCTGCGCGGCGGGCGGGTATGACGTCTGTCACGGTCGGTTTGCCCGCGGTGATGGTTCCCGTCTTGTCGAGGACCACAGCGCGTACGCCGTGCAGCGTCTCGAGTGCCTCGGCGCTCTTGAACAAGATACCCATCTCGGCACCGCGCCCGGTTCCCACCATGATCGCGACGGGCGTGGCGAGGCCCAGGGCGCACGGGCAGCTGATGACCACGACGGCGACGGCCGAGGTGAGGGCTTCGTTCACGTTGCCGCCCGTGGCGATGAGCCACACAACGAAGGTGACGGCGGCGATGGCGAGCACGGCGGGCACGAACACGCCGGCGACCTTGTCGGCCAGGCGTGCGATGGGGGCCTTGGTGGCGTTGGCGTCCTCGACCAGGCGGATGATGCGCGCGAGGTCGGTGTCGGCGCCCACGCGTGTGGCGCGGAAGGTGAAGGAGCCGGTGCGGTTGACGGTGGCGGCGCTCACGGTATCGCCGATGCGCTTCTCCACCGGCATGGACTCGCCGGTCAGCGCGCTCTCGTCCACGGCCGAGGAGCCCTCCAGTACCACGCCGTCGACGGGGATCGCCTCGCCCGGGCGCACCAGGATGGTCTGGCCGAGCTGGATGTCATCGGCGTTCACGGTGGTTTGCGCGCCGTCCTCGCCGACGACCGTCGCAGTCTTGGGGGCGAGGTCGATGAGGCGCTCGATGGCGCCACCCGTCTTGGACTTGCTGCGCGTCTCCATGTACTTGCCCACGGTGACGAGCGCCAGGATGGTGCCCGCGCTCTCGAGGTAGAGGTTGTCCATGCCGACCATGTGCGCGGCATGCGGGTCGCCCGCGGTGAGGGCTGCCGCGATGCGGTAGATGCCGACGATCGACCAGCCGATGCTGGCTGCCGAGCCGATGGCAATGAGGGCGTCCATGGTGGGCGCTCCGTGGATGAGCGATTTGAACCCGTTGATGAAGTACGAGTCGTTGACGTAGACGATCGGTGCGAGCAGGAGCAGCTCGGTGAGCGCCACGTTCATGATGTTCTCGGGCGCTCCGAAAAGCGCGGGAAGCGGCCAGCCGAGCATGTGGCCCATGCCGAGGTAGAACAGCGGGATGAGGAAGGCGATGGATACCATGAGGCGCCCACGCATGGCGCGTGCCTGGGCCTCGAGTTTTTTGGTGGGGGACTCCAGGCGCGGGGCGGCCGCGGAGGCGCCGGTGCCTGCGTTGCTGCCCGCCACGACGGGGGAGGCGGCGTAGCCCGCGCGGTCGACGGCGGCGCAGATCTCATCGGCGTCGACGGCGTCTTCGTCGTAGTCGACGGCCATGGAGCCGGCGAGCAGGTTCACGGCGACGTTCGAGACGCCCTCGAGGTTGCCCACGGCGCGGTCGACATGTGCCTGGCACGCCGCACAGGTCATGCCGCGTACGTCGAATGTCTGGTGGGCCATGTGCAGCTCCTTTCGTAGCATTATTGAGTCTCAGTATACCCCACCCCCCAGGGGTGTCTATGCCTGGAATGTGCATTTGGGGACGGGTGCAAATTGCACATGCGGCAATGTGCGTTTGGGAATGTGCGTTTGGGGACGGGTGCAAATTGCATATGCGGCCAAATCGTGCATGCGGCAAGCGGCCGTTGTCATTTTGCCAGGCGGTTCTGCAGCGGTGGGATGCCAATGCGGGGTATATATGGGCAGACGAGAGAATGGAGCGTGAACATGGGCTTCTTTTCGGAGTTTTCAAAGGCCTACAGCGGGGACGAGGCGGGCGATCGATTCCTGGTGGCGGGTGACCCTGTGACATGTCCTCATTGCGGCGGGACCCATTTCTTTTCAAAAACAGCGCTGCTCGACTCGCGAGGGGCATCTCTTTTGAATGTTGACTGGGCATGCAAAGGGGCCATCGTTCTGATTTGCTCGAGATGTGGACACGTCGACTGGTTCGCGGAGAGCGGCTTGGTAGAGAAGTTCTAAGGCTATTCGGCGATTATTCGCTCGGATGTGTTAATCGGAGCCAGAATTGGCGACGAGTGCATTCTGCACATTGGGGAGATGTGTAATTTGCACCCGTCCCCAAATTGCACATCTGCAGCCCGTATACTTTCCTGCGGTGGAATCTGCTCCACGTGTTCGCGTCAATGCCGTTGGCGAACACGCTCCACCGCGCGGACCGGCCCGCGCACCACTTGTGCATATCGATCCCACAGCGCGGACGGTTTGGCGAGCGCACCCATGTCGGGTGCCGCTGCTGCCGCTTGCCGCGCGGAAATGGACCATTTTGACTTCCTCATACGTCACCGAATTCGATACGACTTCTTCCGAGGCTCCGGCCCCGTCTTTCGCCGACCTCGGCCTTTCCGAGGAGGTTCTCTCCGCCGTCGCCGACATGGGCTACACCGCCCCGACGCCGGTTCAGGCCGCCTCGATTCCGCATGCGCTCGATGGGGAGGATGTTCTCGCCGCCGCTCAGACGGGCACGGGCAAGACGGCCGCCTTCCTGCTTCCCACCATGAACAACCTGCCTCACGTGCCCCGCTCCCGCGCTCGCGGCCGCGTTGCCGCCCAGGGCCCGCTCATGCTCGTCGTCACGCCCACGCGCGAGCTCGCCCAGCAGATCGAGGAGGTCTGTCGAGCGATCGCCCGTCGAACCGGGCACACGAGCGTCACCGTGGTGGGCGGCGTGAGCTACAACCCGCAGCGCGATAAACTCAAGCGCGGCTGCGACATCCTCATCGCTACCCCCGGTCGCCTGCAGGACCTCATCGACCAGGGCGCCTGCTCGCTCGACCAGGTGCAGGTGCTCGTCCTCGACGAGGCCGACCGCATGCTCGACATGGGCTTTCTGCCCGCCGTCCGCCGCATCGTGAGCTACACGCGCGACGACCGCCAGACCCTGCTGTTCTCCGCGACCTTGGATGAGCAGGCCGTGGGTTCCATCACCGACCTGGTGACCGATCCCGCCCGCGTCGAGATCGCGCCCGTCACCTCCACGGCCGACACGGTTGAGCAGTACGTGCTCCCGGTGCCCCTCGAATCCAAGAACGCGCTGCTCGCGGATGTTCTCAAGCGCGAGGGGTCCAACCGCGTGATCGTGTTCTGCCGCACCAAGCACCGCGCCGACGCCTGCAGCCGCCGCCTCGCCCGTGCCGGCATCACCTGCGCCGCCATCCACGGCGACCGCAGCCAGGCCCAGCGCGAGCGCGCCCTCAAGGCCTTCCGCTCCGGTGAGTGCGACGTGCTGGTCGCCACGGACGTGCTCGCCCGCGGCATCGACATCTCCGATGTCCGCTACGTGGTGAACTTCGACGTTCCCGAGGATCCGGTCGACTATATCCACCGCATCGGCCGCACGGGCCGTGCCGGCGAGGAGGGCTGGTCGCTGACGTTCGTGACCGTCGATGATGTGGACGGGTTCTACGACATCGAGGCACTCATGGGCAAGACCGCCGAGATCTTCGATGCCGATGGCCTTGAGCTCGGCCCTCATGCCCCCGAGGTCGATCCCGACCGCGTCCCCGCGAAGGCGCCCGCCGGCAAGAAGGAGAAGAAGCGCCGCCGCAAGGCCACTGCCCGCGCGAAAGCCGAGCGCTCCAGCGGCTCCAAGCGCGCCGATGTGGCTCCGAAGGCTCCCCAGGGGGCCAAGGAGGACGCTCCCAAGCCCTCGCGTCGCAAGCGCCCGGGCAAGACCCGTGTCCATGCCGATGAGGCTTCCGAGCCCGTTGAGCTCCTGACTGCGTCCGAGATTCGCGGTGAGCGTGCCGCGTCCCAAGATCGACCCGCTTCCAGGCCCTCCAAGAAGGGGGCTGCTCGCTCTGGCGGTCTTGCCAACGGCCGCAAGCGCGAGGACGACCGTTCCCGCCCCGAGCGCTCACGCCGCGACGATCGCCGCCGCTCCGGTCGAGAGGACCGCTCCGACCGTCCGCGTTCCGACCGCGGCGACTCCGCTCGCAATCGCGGTGTTCGCTCCGGTCGTGATGCCTGGCGCAATTACGATGAGCCCTCCGACCGCCGAGGCCGCGGCGGCCGTGGTGGTCGAGGCAGTCAGCCCGGGAATTCCGCACGAGGGGGTCG
>X13_Wolf__coassemble_210_pt1 | contig 13743 bp, 10 predicted proteins | sample X13_Wolf__metabat2_high_PE_009 | metagenome-assembled genome bin X13_Wolf | reverse complement strand
GTCCTGGAGCTTCGAAGAGGTTGACGCCAAGCTCGAGGGCATTATGCGCGGCATCTATCATGCCTGCGACGATGCGGCCACCGAGTACGGCTATGAGGGCAACTACATGGTCGGCGCCAACATCGCCGGCTTCAAAAAGGTCGCCGACGCCATGATGGCCCAGGGCATCGTGTAGCCAGATTTTTAGTTGATTTAATCTTTTGGTTCTCCCGCCGATGGAGCGTTTGTCTCGTCGGCGGGAGTTTTGCGTCAAATGTCTGCTTCTAATGGTGGTCGGGGCTCGTACGCCTTTACCTCCTCCTGCACGCTTGAACGCGCGTCCGCGGAACTGGTTCGTACTGTCAAATTCGACAGATGTGTGACCGATGCCTGGCGAAGGGTGCTGTTTGCCATCTTATTGCCGCCAATTTAGAGGATATTCTGGGCATTGGTGCGCCAAAGTTGGACGTCGAGAGCTTCGAACGTTCAAATCTTTGGCTTGGCGGCTCTAAACCCGACATCCGATGGTTACACTTTGGTCGATTTTGGCAATCGGGGCCCCTGAGCGCGGTCTTTTGGCGCAGATTTAATTCAGGCCAAGGGCTTTTCTAAGCCCGTTGAGTAATTGCAGGTGTTTTTGTTGATAGCACTTTGCCCTGGGCCTGAAAAATCTTCCCGATCTTCGGTAGATCATTCGCGCAATAGCCTCGAGTGCGGTCGGGTCTCTCAGCTGGTCGCTGTTGAGCCGGTATACGTCGATGCCCATCGACATAAGCCCGAGTGTCCGGGCTTCGTCACGGCGCCTGATCGTTGCGTCGTCGTGGTATGAGCCGTTGTATTCCAAGATCGTATTGAACCGGGGCAGATACGCATCCGCGACAACGTAGGGCAGGCCCGAGAGCGCGTGCGCCGTTTCGTCCATTGCGATCTTTCGATTGGTTTCGACGGGCCTGCAGTTGAGTCCGCCGTATTCATGTGGGAGCGCGAAGACGCAGTTCATAATTGCTTCCATTGGCGAGCGGCTTCCCCCGACCGCGTATTTCACTGCCGTTTCTGCCGCCTTTCGGCCGCGCATGCGCGTGGCTGCTGCATGAAAAGACCGGAGTTCTTCGAGATCGAGGACGGGAGCGCTCTCGTAGTAGCCGCACGGCTTATCAATGAAATCAAGACTGTCTTCTAGCTCGTTGGTTCCGAGGGGCCGTTCAGGTAACGACCAATTGCCGGAGAGTTCTTCCATCAGGGCGAGAAGATCTTCGAACGATGAGTCGCGGGCGAGGTCGAGCGTAAGTGCGGCAGGAGATAGAGCGTACAACTCTTTGGCTATGCGCATCAGCCCGCCCTCTCCAAGGTTGCCGATGCAATGAGCAATTACGGGAGGGGTTGCCGTGCGCTTTGCGATGCGTCCGACGGCAAGGTCGAGCTGCTCGTTTTCGATAAGGATGCCGAGGCGTTCAAGATCTTCGAGATCGATGAGGCCGGACAGGCATGTTGCGCGCCTCATAGCATCGATTTGCTCGTTCGGCTCGACAGGACCCCACGTGATCTCACTTGAAATACGCCTTTCACGCCTCAGGGCGCGCAGGGCTGTAGCCCCCGACAACACGACGGTGTGCTTCGTTTGCTCCATAACATTCCCTCCCCGCACGACGGGTCTTCCGAGTGCCTTGCGACGGAGGGCAGAAGGAGCAAGGCGACAACAAGCTTGTTGATTCAATACCGTACCCATGCGGGAGGCGCTGCATGCGATGGATGTGCAGGGTCGGTGCGGCAATGTGTCCACTTTTATGCTCACGTACACGAAAACGGCCTTTTTGCTATTATGTTCGCCTGTGTGACCAGCTGCGGGCGTGGCGGAATTGGTAGACGCGCTGGATTTAGGTTCCAGTGGGCTTTCCCGTGAAGGTTCGAGTCCTTTCGCCCGCACCAGTCGCGCACACACAAGGTATCAAGGGATCGGCACCCAAATCCTTGCCGAGTGTATTAGAGGAGGAACGTTGAACATCACTTCTGACGTGAAGGACGCCAAGCTCACCGCTACGGTCACCATCCCGGCCGCCGACGTCGACGCCATCATCAAGAAGGCCTACAAGGCTGCCGCCAAGCAGTACCGCTTCCCCGGCTTCCGCGCCGGCAAGGCCCCCCGTCCCGTGATCGACTCCGCCCTGGGCAAGGACGCCGTGCTCGCGCAGGCCACCAACGAGCTGATCGGCTCCAACGAGGGCAACGTCCTCAACGAGCTCGACATCGTCCCCGTCAAGGAGGGCGATTACCAGGAGATCGACCTGTGCGCCGATGGCACCGACTACACCTACACCGTCGAGTTCACCCTGCGCCCGTCCGCTGAGCTCTCCTCCTACGACGCCGTCGAGATCGAGATGCCCCCCGCGGAGGTCACCGAGGCCGAGATCGACCAGCAGGTCGACATGCTCATGGGTTACCACGCCACCTTCGAGGACGTCGAGCGCGCCGTCGAGGGTTCCGACTACGTGACCGTCGACATCAAGAACGTCGCGAACGCCGAGGCGCTCGCCGGCGAGGGCCGCGTCATCGCCATGGGCGCCGGTCACCTGCCCAAGGAGTTCGACGAGGGCCTGCTGGGCATGAACGTCGACGAGACCAAGACCATCTCCTGGACCCCCGAGGTCGAGGGCGCCGAGGAGGCTTCCGTCGAGGTCACCGTCAAGGGCGTCAAGGAGCGCAAGCTCCCCGAGCTCAACGACGAGTTCGCGAAGACCAACTTCGGCTTCGACGGTGTGGACGCCATGCGCGACGCCGTGAAGCTCGAGATCGAGTCCGACAAGTCCTCCCAGCTTCCCCAGCTCAAGGAGAACCGCTGCGTCGCCAAGCTCGCCGAGCGCCTCCAGCTCGACGAGATGGACGAGGATTACGAGCAGTCCGTCTTCCAGGAGCTCGGCCAGAACTTCCTGCAGAGCCTTTCCGCCCGCGGCATGAGCCTCGACGGCTGGCTGCAGGCCAACCGCATCAGCTCCGAGGACTTCATCGCCGACCTGCACCGTCAGGCCAACGACGTCGCCCGTGAGTCCCTCGCGCTGGACGCCCTCGCCCGCGAGCTCAAGATCGAGGTCTCCGCTGAGGACGTCGACGGCGAGTTCGAGCGCGCCGGCATCGAGGACGTCGAGGCCTCCAAGGCCCAGTTCGTCGCCGATGGCCGCATGCCCGCCGTCCGCGACTCCATCCGTCGCTCCAAGGCCGTCGACTGGCTGGTCGAGAACGCGAAGGTGACCGAGGTCGACGAGGCCGCTCGCGCCGCCGAGGCCAAGGCCGAGTAGCCCTTAGGGCTCTCCGTCACGTGATGCGGCGCATGCAAGTTTGTGTCCGCGAAAACGTGTATCATACACAGCTGAACGGCTGAAGTTCTTACGGTGCCCCACCGCGCGAAGTCGAGGTAGGGCACCGTATGTTTCTATCTCGCGGGCGCACGCCGTCCGCACGTGCCGAACTTGCCTCGCGTCGCATATGCGGCGCACAACCCGAAAGGAGCCATATGATCAATCGCATCGACTCCGCGCTCGTGCCCTACGTCATCGAGCAGACCCCTCGCGGTGAGCGCAGCTATGACATCTACTCCCGTCTCCTGAACGACCGCATCGTCTTTTTGGGCGAGGAGGTCAACTCGGTGACTGCCAACCTGGTCATCGCGCAGCTTCTGCACCTCGAGAGCCAGGATGCCGAGAAGGACATCTCCCTCTACATCAATTCGCCCGGTGGCGAGGTCTATTCCGGTCTGGCCATCTTGGACACGATGAACTACATCAAGCCCGACGTTTCCACCATCTGCGTCGGTATGGCCGCCTCCATGGCCGCCGTCCTCCTCGCCGCCGGCGCCCCCGGTAAGCGTTTCAGCCTGCCGCACTCCAAGATCATGATCCACCAGCCCAGCGGCGGCGCCCAGGGTCAGCAGACCGAGATCGAGATCGCCGCTCGTGAGATCCGCGAGACCCGCAATACCCTGAACCAGATTCTCGCCGATTGCACCGGCAAGCCGTTCGAGCAGGTCGAGCGCGACACTGAGCGCGACAACTACCTCCGTGCCGAGCAGGCCCTCGAGTACGGCCTCATCGACCGCATCGTCACGTCCCGCAACGACTCCGGGAGCGAGCGCTAATGGCGGGCGACGAGTTCGGCCGCACCGCTGGTATGGAGGGCGACGGCCAGGTTCGCTGCTCGTTCTGCGGCAAGACCCAGGAGCAGGTTCGCAAGCTCGTCAAGGGCCAGGACGGCATGTTCATCTGCGATGAATGCGTCGAGGCCTGCAACGAGATTCTCGAGCAGTCCTTCGCGCAGGACGAGATGATGCGTGCCTTTGGCTCCTACGTGAATCATGCCGAGCCCATGGATGATTTCGACATGGACGAGGATGAGGCGCCGGCCCCCACCATGCGCGAAACTGCCGAGCGCATCATCACCCGCGTGCCCACCCCGCACGAGATCTATGACGCGCTGTCCCAGTATGTCATGGGCCAGGAGGACGCCAAGCGCGCCATGTCCGTGGCCGTGTACAACCATTATCGTCGCGTTTTGATGGGCGATGCCGCCGAGGGCTCCCTGGGCGCGCATGCCGTCGACGAGGATGTCGAGCTTGCCAAGAGCAACATCTTGCTCCTCGGCCCCACGGGCACCGGCAAGACGCTGCTCGCGCAGACGCTGGCCCGCGTGCTCGAGGTCCCCTTCGCCATCGCCGACGCCACGGCCCTCACCGAGGCCGGTTATGTTGGCGAGGACGTTGAGAACATCCTGCTCAAGCTCATCACCGCTGCAGACGGTGATATCGACCGCGCGCAGATCGGCATCATCTACGTGGATGAGATCGACAAGATCGCCCGCAAGGCCGAGAACCTCTCCATCACGCGCGATGTCTCCGGCGAAGGCGTGCAGCAGGCGCTCCTCAAGATTCTCGAGGGCACTGTGGCCAGCGTTCCTCCCACCGGCGGGCGCAAGCACCCGCAGCAGGAGCTGCTTCAGATCGACACGACCAACATCCTGTTCATCTGCGGCGGAGCCTTTGTGGGTCTCGACAAGATCATCTCCGATCGCGTCGGCAACCAGGGCATCGGCTTCAACTCCGAGATCGCCGGCCCCACGTCCAAGGATGAGAACGTCCTGCTCAAACAGGTGCTCCCCGAGGACCTCAACAACTTCGGTATGATCCCCGAGTTCATCGGCCGTACGCCGGTCATCACGCAGACCCAGGCTCTTTCCGAGGACGATCTTGTGGGTATCCTCACCGAGCCCAAGAACGCCGTGGTCAAGCAGTATCGCCGCATGTTCTCCCTCGAGGGCGTGGAGCTCGTGTTCGAGCCCGACGCGCTGCACGAGATCGCCAAGAAGGCACTCGCGCGCAAGACCGGCGCCCGCGGTCTGCGCTCGATTTGCGAGGAGCTGCTCCAGCAGACCATGTTCGACCTCCCGAGCGAGGAGGGCGTTCTCCGTGTCGTCGTTACCGCCGCGGCGGTCCGCGGCGAGGAGCAACCGCGTCGCGTCTATGCCGGGTCCGATATCGACCTCGACTAGCATCTTCGATGTGCATGCATGCGTTGTGCACCTTTGAAACGGCTGGCCATGTGCCAGCCGTTTTTTCTTTTGATGCCTTGACGGGATTTGCCCGTGAGCAATGGCGCGCCAACCTCCAAAGCGCATCTCCCACGTGCTATCCTGGTGAGCAATTACGCAAACTTCGACTCTTCGGGAGCATGGCTATGGCAGAAGAGATGCCCAAGAACTACAATCCGGCGGTCAACGAGCCGGCTATCCTGCAGAAGTGGCTCGACGGCGGCTACTACAAGCGTCGCGAGGGCGTGGGCGATTGCACCGTCACCATCCCGCCGCCCAACGTCACCGGCATCCTCCATATGGGTCACGCCACCGACGACTCCATCCAGGATGCCATCGTCCGCATGGCCCGCATGCGCGGTCGCTCCACCCGCTGGATCCTCGGCACCGACCACGCCGGTATCGCGACGCAGACCAAGGTGGATAAGAAGCTGAAGAGCGAGGGTGTTTCCCGCCTGGAGATCGGGCGTGAGAAGTTCCTCGATGCCTGCTGGGATTGGACGCACGAGTACGGCGGCACCATCGTCGAGCAGATCAAGCGCATGGGCTGCTCCGTCGACTTCGACGGCGAGCGCTTCACCATGGATGACGAGTACGCCGAGGCGGTCCGCAAGGTCTTTTGCGACTGGTACCACGACGGCCTGATCTACCGCGGCAAGCGCATCGTCAACTGGTGCCCCGACTGCACCACCGCCATCTCCGACGACGAGGCGGAGTACAAGGACGAGAAGGGCCGCCTTTGGCACCTGCGCTATCCCCTGACCGAGCCGGTCAATGGCCAGGAGTACATCGTCGTCGCCACCACGCGTCCCGAGACCATGCTCGGCGACACCGGTATCGCCGTTTCGAGCAAGGACCCCGAGAAGGCGGCGTTCGTGGGCAAGACGGTCAGGCTGCCCATCGTCGACCGTGAGATCCCGATTTTCGACGATTGGCACGTCGACCCCGATTTCGGCTCCGGCTTTGTCAAGGTCACCCCGGCGCACGACCCCAACGACTACGCGATGGGCGAGGCCCACGGTCTCGAGAAGATCAACATCTTCGACGAGCATGCCGTCGTCGTGGAGGGCTATGGCGAGTTCACCGGCATGACGCGCGACGAGTGCCGCGAGGCCGTCCTGGCGTGGTTCGAGGAGCACGACCTGCTCGATCACGTGGATGAGCACGACCATTCCGTCATGCATTGCTACCGCTGCGATCAGACGCTCGAGCCCTGGCTCTCCGAGCAGTGGTTCGTCGCCGTGGACAAGCTCAAGGAGCCCGCGCTCAAGGCCGTCCAGGATGGTCGCGTGACCTTCCACCCGGCCCGCTGGACCGAGACCTACACCACCTGGATGGAGAACCTGAAAGACTGGTGCATCTCCCGTCAGCTGTGGTGGGGTCACCGCATTCCCGTGTTCTACTGCGAGGAGTGCGGATGGGAGGACGCCTGCATGGACGACGTGACGGTCTGCCCCAAGTGCGGCTGCACTCATGTCCACCAGGACGAGAATGTGCTGGACACCTGGTTCAGCTCCCAGCTGTGGACCTTTGCCACGCAGGGCTGGCCGCAGCATCCCGAGCAGCTCGAAGGCCATCATCCCACCACGGCGCTCGTCACCGCGCGCGACATCATCGCGCTGTGGGTCGCCCGCATGATCATGAGCTCGCTGTACTTCCTCGACGAGGTCCCGTTCCATGACGTCGTGATCTACCCCACGATCCTCGCCAAGGACGGCAGCCGCATGTCCAAGTCCAAGGGCAACGGCGTGAATCCCATGGATCTCATCGACATGTACGGTGCCGATGCCATGCGCTATAACCTGCTCACGCTGTGCGCCACCAACCAGGACGTCAAGTTCGACGCCGACATCGACAAGAAGACGAAGGCCCTCAAGGGCTCGGCCCGCACCGAGCAGGCCCGCTCCTTCGTCACCAAGATCTGGAACGCCAGCCGTTTCCTGCTCATGAACATGGATGGCTACACCCCGGGCGAGCCCGTCGCCGAGACCGCGGCCGATGCCTGGATGTTCAGCCGTCTGGCCAAGGCCACGCGCATGGTGACGGAGGGTATTGAGAAGTACACCTTCGGTGAGATGGCGCGCGGCGTCCAGAACTTCTTCTGGAACGAGGTCTGCGACTGGTACGTCGAGGTCACCAAGACCCGCCTCAAGGACGATGCCGCCCGTCTGCAGGCTCAGCGCAACCTGATCTTCGTGCTCGATGCCAGCATGCGCCTCATGCACCCGCTCATGCCGTTCGTCACCGAGGCCATTTGGGATCAGATGCCCGCCAGCTGGCTGGATATGAACGAGGACGGCGGTATCGAGCGCGCCGAGGCCCTCATGGTCGCCTCCTGGCCCGAGCCCGAGGCCTTTGAGCGCTTCATCGATGAGGAGGCCGAGCGTTCCTTCGAGCTTGCCCGCGCCGTCGTGTCCGACGCCCGCTCCACTCGCGCCCGCTATCGCCTGAGCCCCAAGGAGTCCCTGCCCGTGGTCGTCAAGGCCGCGAGCGCCGAGGTCGCCGAGGCCATCGAGGGCATGGCCGACTTCATCTGCGGCCTGGCCAACATCAGCGAGCTTTCCGTGTGCGCCTCCGAAGGCTTTGAGAAGCCCGCTGCCGCCATCGCACTTGCCGGCGCCGATTTTGATGCCTATGTCGTCGTGGGCGATTTGGTCGACTTCGACGCCGAGAAGGCCCGCCTGAACAAGGAGCTTGCCACGGCGGAGAAGGAGCTTGCCGCCGCCGAGCGCACCCTGGGCAACGAGGGCTTCATCGCCAAGGCCGCGCCCGAGGTCGTCGCCAAGAAGCGCGAGCGCGCCGCCGAGCTCACCGAGACCATCGCCGCGGTCAAGGCACAGCTCGCCGACTTCGAGTAATCGGTCCATACGTTGATTCGAACCCCGCCGCATCGGTTGCGGCGGGGTTTGTGCTGCATACGGGATAGGGGGAAATGATGGCGGAAAACGAGACGGGCACGGTGATGCTGCCGCCGGCTAAGACTCAGGAGGCGTTCGTCCACATCGGGTTCGCCAAGGCCAGGCTTACGCGTGGGAGGGCGTTCGTGCTCGCGATCCTCGCGGGCGCCTTCGTCGCGCTCGGTGCGTCCTTCATGCTGATGGTCCGAGCGGATTCCACGCTTTCGCCGTCGGTGTCGCTCATCTTAGGCGGCCTGGCGTTTTGCCTGGGCCTGTTTCTCGTGCTTGTCGCCGGCGCCGAGCTGTTCACGGGCAATTGCCTCATGCTCATCGGCGCGCTCGACGGTCGGTATCCGATGATGAGGATGGTCCGCAAGTGGGCCGTCGTGTACGCGGGCAACGCCGTGGGCGCGCTGCTCGCCGTCGCATTGCTTCTCGCCTCGGGATTCCTCTCCATGCAGGAGGGCTCGGTGGGCGAGCTCGCCTATACCGTCGCACTCTCCAAGGCCTCGCTCGATCCTGTGACCGCCTTTGCGCGCGGCGTTCTGTGCAACGTCCTCGTGTGCCTGGGCGTTTGGATGGGCAGCGCCGGCAAAACGGTGTGCGACAAGCTCGCTGCGACGATTCTGTCGGTCGTGTCCTTCGTGGTGCTGGGATTCGAGCACTCCGTTGCGAACATGTTCTTCCTTCCTTTGGGCGTTGCCGCGCAGTCCATGCTGGGCATCGGCGCGATCCCGCTTGCGGGCATGGTATCCAACCTCATGTTCGTCACGCTCGGCAACATTGTGGGAGGTGCGGCTGTGGCGGCCGCTTATTGGTTCGTCTACGGTCGCGATGTGCGCGAATAGGGGATTGATATGAAGCGCGAAGGTACCTATGTCGTGCCGTTCGAGTTCGAGGAGCTTTCCTACGAGCGGGCGGTGACAATCGCCGCCGACACCGGAAAGATCGTCGGCGAGGCGGGCCCGCTGCTTGAGACAGTCATCGACATGCTCGATGAGCTCGACCGGCCCGACGAATACTTCGATTGCATCCAGGTTGCGGGAACCAACGGCAAGACGTCGACCACTCGGTTCACCGCGGCGATTCTGCGCGGAGAGGGACTGCGAACGGCGCTGTACACCTCCCCCCAGCTCGTGCGCTATGAGGAGCGCATGGAAGTCGATGGTGGTGTGGTGAGCCCCTCTGCATTCGCGCACGGCGTCTCCGCTGCCGCAGAGGCGGGCCGTCGCGTGAACGAACGCCGCGCGGCCTCGGGCGAGCCGACCTACACCATCACGCCGTTCGACCTTCTGACTGCGGCCGCCATGGTCGTGTTCGGCGAGGCGAGAGTCGATACGGCCGTGCTCGAGGTGGGTCTGGGCGGTCGCTGGGACGCCACGAGCGCCACCGACCCCGTGGCCGTGGCCATCACGGGCATCGGGCTCGATCACACGCATATCCTGGGCGATACGCTCGAGGAGATCGCGGGCGAGAAGGTTGCCGTCATCAAGCCCGGTCGCACGGTCGTGCTCGGCGAGGGCACGCATGAGCCGAGCGTTGAGCGCGTGATGCGCGCACGTTGCGATGCCTGCGGTGTCGTGCCCTGGGTTGTGGGACATACGGTCGTCGAATTGCCCGTGGGCATCGACGGAGCGGTTTCGTTTTCGACCGAGACCGCTCGTGCCGCGTACGAGGTCTCAATGCACAAACCCGCTTACCAACCGCAGAACGCCGCCTGTGCCATAGCGCTGGCGGAGGGGTATCTGGGCCGCCCGCTCGATGCGTCCGCGCTCGCCGTCTCTCTCGAGTCCTGTCCCATACCGGGTCGTTTCGACGTGGTCCGCGTTGAGCCGTTCGTATTGGTCGATGCATGTCACAATCCGCAGAGCTGCGAGAATTTCATCAATGCGGTTCGCGAGGCCGAGCCTGAGCGCGAAGCGCGGCCCGTACTGCTCCTCGCTGCGCTCTCGGACAAGGACGTACGGGGCATCCTCGACGTGCTCGTGCCGGAGTTTCCCCGTATCGTGGTGAGCGCCACGGCGAGCGACCGCGCCCTGCCTGCAGGGGAACTCGCCCAGCTCGTCTACGGTGAGCTCGACGCGCTCAATCGTCCACATAAGGATGTCATCGCCGTCTACCCCTCGGTTCGCGAGGCGCTCGACGCCCTTACGGAGGCGGGGGAGCCTGTCATAGCGGCCGGCACCATCACGCTTGCAGGCGAGGTCGCGGGCCTGCTCAGGTAGGGGCGGTCCTCGCTACAGGAAGCGGTACTGGACGGTTGCCACGCCCACGCTCAGGAAGTTCAGGGCGCGGGCCACGGCGGGCTGCATGTCGATCACGCGACCGTGCACATAGGGGCCGCGGTCGTTCACATAGGCGATCACCGAACGTCCGCCATAGCGAATCTCGACGCGGGTGCCGAACGGGACGTTGAGCATCGCGATGCCCATCGAGGTCTCGGTGACCGTCTCGCCGTTGGCGGTCGTGCCGCCCATGAATCCGTCGCCGATGCCGTAGTAGGATGCCACGCCCGTCTTCCACGTGATGGCGGGCGGTACCGGAGGCGTTGGCGACACAGGGGGCGCCGGCGGCGTGGTGGTGTCTTCGGGCTTGGGCGCCGCCGGTGTATCGGGTGTCTGCGGGGTCGTGGCGCCGGCGTCGTTCGAGCCCGTGTCGGGGGTCGGAGCGCTGGGCCTGTTCTGGCTCGCGTTTTGCTGCGCCTGCAGCTGGGCCGCCTGCTCGGCAGCCTGACGCGCGATCTCGGCCTCCTCGGCGTCCTCGGCATTCGCCTTCGCCTGGATCTTGGCGGCTGCGGATTGCGCGGTATCGAGCGCGTCCTGCGCACGAGAGAGTTGCAGGTCGGCCTCGTCTTTCGCGGTGCTCAACTCCGCGAGCTTGCCGTTGAGTTCGTCTTCGAGTGCATGCAGCTCGTCGAGAGCGGCGATGTTGGCGCTCTGCACGGTGCCCAGGTATTTGGTCATGCTGAGGAAATCGGCGAAGGAACCGGCGTTGAGGAGCATGGCGAGGGCGCCGCCGTTGGACGCATGGCGTTTGTACAGCTCGCGCGCGGCCAGGGCGGCACGGTTCTGCGCCTGCGGCATGAGCTCCTGCTCAATGCGAATGATATCGTCGGCGGCCGTCTGCACCTGCTCGTTGAGCTCGGCGGCGCGGGATGTGGCATCGGCGTAGGTGCCGGCGGCGCGGGAGACCTCTTTTTGCAGGGAGGCGAGCTCGCCGCGCGTCGCCGCCGTTGCGGCCAGAGCGGGCTCGGGTGCGCCCGTGAGTGCGGGTATGCCGGCGCCCAGGGCGAGCGCCGCCGTGAGCCCCGCGACGCATGCGATCCGCCCTCTGTGCGTACAAATCCCTCTCATGGTGGCACGTGCCATGTAACAACCGCCTTTTCTCGTTGACGGTATCAGTATAAGGCAACCCTCAAGCTGAGGTTGAGCCTAAGGGTTGCGTTCAAATCTTCTATGCGACTGTGTCGGTGTGCGAAAGCCTATGCCAGTCCTACGTCCATACTCGCGACCAGGTCGACGCCCGTGTCGAGCAGGTTGGCGGCGATGACGTCCCCCATGCGCACGGGGGCGGAAACGCGCAGCTCCCGTATGGTTTCCATGGCGTCCTTGTGCAGGGCGCGGGGAATGGGGGAGCAGGTGCGCACGGGGACGAGGCGTTCGTCTCCGCCTTCGACCACGACTGTCGTGGCCAGGATGCGCATCGGGCATACGACTTCCTGTTCGGCGAAGCGCTTGCCGCGCGGGCACCGGTTGCCATGTACGCTCGTGACGCGGGCGACTCCGTCCCCGTCCCGCTCCACGCATACCGTGAGCAGGCATTCGGATGGGCAGGTCGTGCAGTGGAACGTCTCAGTGCTCGTCATGGGGCATCACGCTTCTTCCACGGGGTCGATGGATACGGTCAGGGTCTCGCCCGGTTCCACGGCGGCGAGCATCTTGGGCGTTATGGGCGCCGCTTCCATGATGCTCGGCTTGTAGTCGCGCGTCTTGCCGCGGAAGAGGACGGCGTCGCCCGCACGGATTACGAGCTGGGCGTGCTCGAGGGGGCGGCGCACGCGGAAGAACGCCTTCGTGGTCGCCGCTCGGTTGATACGCGCCGGCACGATGTAGCCGGCCATGCCGCCGGGCTCGAGGGTCACGGGTTCGGAGAGAACGTCGGACTGCGTCGTGCCGAGGGCGTGGGCGGCCGCCGCCGCTCCCGCGCGCGTCGCCTCGGCGGTGACGTTGTCGGCGAGGTCGTGTACCTGTAAGACGTTTCCGCAGGAGAAGATGCCGTCGACGTTGGTTTGCAGGTCCTGATCCACGCGTGCGCCGCGCGTGCGCGGGTCGATCTCGACCCCGGCGGCTCGGGCGAGCTCGTTTTCGGGGATGAGGCCCACGGAGAGCAGCAGTGTGTCGCAGGGGATGATGCGCTCGGTCCCGGGAATGGGGGAGAGGTCCTCCCCAACGCTCGAGACCTCGACGGCCTCGACGCGGTTTCGGCCGATCACGCGTGTGACTGTGGTGGATAGGTGCAGCGGGATTCCAAAGTCCTCAAGGCAGTTCTTGACGTTGCGGTGCAGCCCGTTGGCATAGGGCATGAGCTCGTAGACGCCCTCGACTTCGAGGCCTTCCAGGGCGCATCGACGCGCCATGATGAGACCGATGTCGCCCGACCCCAAGATCACGACGCGGTGTCCGGGGCGCAGGTTCTCGATGTTGATGTAGCGCTGGGCGAGGCCCGCGGTGTACACACCGGCGGGACGGCTGCCCGGGATTTTGATCTCGGAGCGGGTGCGCTCGCGGCAGCCCATGGCGAGCACCACCGAGCGGCAGGTAAGGCGGACCATGCCGTCTTCGCCCATGACGGTGACGCTGTGCGCCGTGCCCTCTCGTCCGCCCTCGTCGATGCCGAGCGCCATGGACCCGAGCATGACATCGATGCCGACCTCGCGCACGCGGTTGATGAAACGCTGGGCGTATTCGGGACCGGTGAGCTCTTCTTTGAAATGGGTGAGGCCGAAGCCGGGGTGGATGCACTGGCGTAGGATGCCGCCAAGATGCTCGTTGCGCTCGATGACTACGGTTGACGCGCCGGCCTCGTGCGCTGCGAGGGCAGCTCCCATGCCCGCGGGACCGCCGCCGATGACGACGACGTCGTAATCGCGTGTTTTAATCTGAGTCATGCTAGCAGTCCTCCTCGGCGATGGCGCCCGTGTGGGCGTCCGGGTTCTTGAGCGGTCCGTCGACGATCCATGAGCCCGTGTCTTCTAGCGGGACTTCGGAGGGGGCGACACCGAGCTCGCGGGCGAGGA
>X13_Wolf__coassemble_207_pt1 | contig 13887 bp, 11 predicted proteins | sample X13_Wolf__metabat2_high_PE_009 | metagenome-assembled genome bin X13_Wolf | reverse complement strand
GGTCTCCCCTGCCCAGGCGGATCAGGTCGTCGAGCACGAGTTCGGCGAGCTGGAGTTCGACCTCCCGATCGTCGCGGACCGCGATGGCGCACTTCGAGGCGAGCAGCGTGAGCTTGTCCACCATGCGCTTGGAGCGCAGGGCCTGCACGATGCCGATGCCCGTGTTAAGGAGCACGACCCCAAGGAAGGTCAGGTTCTTCCAGGCGCCGGTCAAGATGACGAGCGCGGCCAAGATGATGTTGATAAGGTTGAACAGGGTGCAGGTGTTCTCGATGACCAGCTCCTTGACCGACTTGGTCTTGAGCTCGGTGTTGACGTTGACCTTGCCCTGCGCGACGCGCTCGGCGACCTCCGATGACGTCAGGCCGCGGGTGCCGAATTCGCCGGCGGCGCGCTCGTCCGGGGACGCGCCTTTGCTTACAATACCCATAACCGATCCGTTCCGCAGCGCACGCTGCCTGGTTACAAGAAAGGCCACGTGCGAAACCGCCCGCGACCCCATAAGGATTCGGGCTCAAAGCCCGAGGATGTTTGATGGTGCGCCATATAGGGCTCGAACCTACGACCTTCTGCTCCGGAGGCAGACGCTCTAATCCGCTGAGCTAATGGCGCGCGACGGATTGCATTATACCCAAGTAAGGGGACGGACTGGTGCTCTTTGCCAATCTTTCAAAAACGCAACCCCGCCCGCGGCGCCGCCGTTCTGTAGTCTCTACTCTAATACGCGCGAGCCGCAAACCCCGTCGGGACGGTGGGGTACACTCGATGGGGTCAGTCAGTCCGGCTATGCCGGGCGCAACTCGCAACGCAAACGAAAGGGGCTCCATGATCGCGATCTCGCACGCACATGCGGCGGAGCCGCAGCGAAAGGTCGATCGCGCCTCGCACCCCGAGGACACGGTTATCGACCTCGGCGGCGGTGTGAAGATCGGCGGCGGCCACTTCCAGGTCATCGCGGGCCCCTGCTCCGTGGAGGGCGACAACCTGCTCACCATCGCCGCGCGCTGCAAGGCGGCGGGCGCCACGCTCCTACGAGGCGGCGCGTACAAGCCCCGCACCTCCCCTTATGACCATCAGGGCATGGGCGAGCGCGGTCTGGACCTTTTGCTCGAGGCGCGCGCACAAACGGGCATGCCGATCGTGAGCGAGGTCATGGATACGCGCGACGTGGAGCTGTTCGTGAACCGCGGCATCGACGTCATGCAGATCGGGGCGCGGAACGCACAGAACTTCGCACTTCTCAAGGAAGTCGGTCGCACAAAGACCCCGGTCCTGCTCAAGCGCGGCATGGCCAGCACGCTCGAAGAGCTGCTCATGGCCGCCGAATACATCATGAGCGAGGGCAACGACAAGGTCATCCTCTGCGAGCGCGGCATCCGCACGTTCGAGACGGCCACCCGCAACACCTTTGACCTCAACGCCATCCCGGCGCTGCACCACCTCACCCATCTCCCGGTCGCGGCGGACCCCTCTCATGCGACCGGTTGCGCCCGCTACGTGGGGCCGATGGCGCTCGCCGCCTGCGCGGCGGGAGCCGATGCGCTCGAAATCGAGGTGCACGACGACCCGGCGAACGCCTGGTCAGACGGCCCGCAGGCCCTCACGTGCGACGAATTCGACACAGCGATGGAGCGAATCCGCGCGATTCGCTCGGTGATCTCAAACTCACGCGGCGAATAATCGCTCGTACAACACGCACATCCACCACTCGGCAAAGGACGGCATCATGGCAACCTCGGCATACACGCTCGACATCGACACGGCACACCCCTATCAGATGCATATCGGCACGTTTCTCCTGGAGCAGATCGGCGCCATCACGCAGTCGGTCGCCCCTCAGGCCCAGCGCGCACTCATCATCACCGACTCGAACGTCGGCCCGCTGTTCCTAGCGCCCGTCGAGCAGGGGCTGAAAGAGGCCGGGCTGACAGTGGGCGTTGCGACCTTTGAGGCCGGCGAGCAGAGCAAAAACCCAACGACCTACGCCGAGCTTCTCGAGCGCGCGGCCGAAGAGCAACTCACACGCGACGACGTGATCATCGCGCTGGGCGGCGGCGTCGTGGGCGACCTCGCGGGCTTTGTCGCAGCGACGTACATGCGCGGCATCGGCTACATCCAGGTGCCCACCACCTTGCTGGCGATGGTCGACTCCTCCGTGGGCGGCAAAACCGCCATCGACCTTTCCGCAGGCAAAAATCTCGCGGGCGCCTTCTGGCAGCCGCTCGCCGTCATCGCCGACGCCGGCTGCCTGGGCACTCTCTCCGACGAGCAGTTCGCCGACGGATGTGCCGAGGTGATCAAGCACGCCCTCATCGCAGACGCCGAGCTATTCGCCGAGCTTGATAAGACGCCCCTCACCCTCGACCTGCTCAAGCAGGACCTAGCGCGCGTTTGTTGGCTCATCGCACGCAATGTCGATATCAAGCGCGCCGTCGTTGTTCAGGACGAGCGCGAGGCGGGCATCCGCAAGCTGCTGAACTTCGGTCACAGCATCGGCCACGCCGTCGAGGCGGCCGAGGGCTACCGTCTCGGCCACGGCACCTGCGTCGCCATCGGCATGGTCGCCATCGCGAGCGCGAGCGTCACCGCCGAGCTCTGCCCGGAGGAGCTGCCCGAGCGCCTCGCCCGCCTCATCAAGGCACATGGGCTCTCCCTCGCCTTTGACGCGGCGCTCGACAAGATCTTCGACGAGGCGTTGCACGACAAGAAGCGTTCCGGCTCGACCATCGACCTCGTCGTCCCGCGCGGCATTGGAGCGGCATCCCTCGCACCCACCCCGCTCGAAGAATTCAGGCGCATCCTCGAAGTGGGCCTTGCCTGCGCCCAGGCGCTGTCCGCCGAGATCGACGGCGAGGAGGACGCATGCTAGCCAAGATCAACCCCAAGCCCCTCTCCGGCACCGTCCCGGCCATCTCGTCCAAATCGATGGCGCATCGCATCATCATCGCGGCGGCCCTCGCGAACGGCGTGACCCGCGTCGCCTGCGACACCACGTGCGCCGACATCGACGCGACCATCCGCTGTCTTACCGCGATCGGCGCCAAGATCGACCCCATCGAGGGCGGCTTTGAAATCCACCCCGTGCTCAAGAGCCTCGAGCACGGCATCTTGCGCGCTCTGGCAGGCGCGACCCTCGACTGCGGCGAATCTGGCTCGACGCTTCGCTTCATGCTCCCGGTCGCCTGCGCTCTCGGCGCCGATGCGACCTTCGTCGGCTCGCCTCGGCTCGGTGAGCGCCCCATCGCCCCGCTCTCCGACGAACTCATGGCCGCGGGTTGCACGTTCCAGGGAGCCACGGGGCATCCCCTGCGCGTCACCGGGCGCATGCGTGCCGGGCGCTTCGAACTGCCCGGAAACGTGAGCTCGCAGTACATCTCGGGCCTGTTGCTCGCCGCGCCCCTGCTCGACGGCGACACCAAGATCGCCGTGACCGGCGGGATCGAGAGCCGCCCGTATATCGGCCTGACGCTGGCCGTCCTCAACGCGTTCGGCGTGAAGGTCGGCATCGAGGAGGGCGCGACGCCGGGCGGCCTGCCGCTCACCGTCTTTACCATCGAGCGCCAGGGGTATCGCACCCCCGGCGTCATAGCCGTCGAGGGCGATTGGTCCAACGCCGCGTTTTGGCTGAGCGCCGGCGCGCTTGGCCGCCACTCCGTGACCGTCCGCGGCGTGACCCCCTCATCAATCCAGGGCGATCGCGCCATCAGCGCCGCGCTCATGCTGTTCGGCGCCAAGGGTCAGCGCAACGCCCGAGCCGCAACGGTTCGCCCGGATAACCTCCACGGCATCGAGCTCGACGTGCGCGACATTCCGGACCTCGTCCCCGCCCTTGCGGCGGTTGCGGCATGCGCCGAGGGAACCACGCGCTTCACCGGATGCTCCCGCCTGCGCATCAAGGAGTGCGACCGTCTCGAGGCGATTGCCACGGAGCTCGGCAAGCTCGGCGCCAGCGCGCGCGTCGACGGCGACACCCTCGTGATCGAGGGCCGCGAGCAGCTCGACGGCGGGCGCGTGAACAGCCGCAACGACCATCGCATCGCCATGATGGCGGCCATCGCCGCCGTGCGCTGCGCCTCCTCCGTCGAGATCGAAGGGGCGGAGGCCGTGGACAAGAGCTACCCGCTGTTCTTCGAGCACTACCGCCTGCTCGGCGGCGACGTCGAGCTCATCGACGAGTAAGGGGCGACGATGGCCTCCATGTGCGGCGACAGCCTACGCGTCTCCATCTTTGGGCAATCGCACTCCCCCGCCATCGGCTGCTCGATTGACGGCCTGCCCGCGGGCATCCCCATCGACCTTGACCGCCTCCAGGCGTTCCTCGACAGGCGCGCGCCCGGCAGCTCGGACACCTCGACCGCCCGCCGAGAGGCGGATGCGGTCGAATTCATCGCCGGCATCACGGAGGGTCACACGAACGGCGCGCCCATCGCCGCGCTCATTCGCAACCGCGACGTGCGAAGCTCCGACTATAGCGAGCTCCGCCGCGTCCCCCGTCCGGGCCATGCCGATTGGACCGGCGCCATCAAGTATGGCGAATATCGTGACGTGGCAGGCGGAGGCCACTTCTCGGGCCGCCTCACCGCACCGCTGTGCATCGCGGGCGGGATCGCCCTGCAGGCCCTCGAGGCGAGGGGAATCAAAATCGCCACGCACATCGCGCAACTCGGCACCGAGCCCATTACCGACGAGCCCCTCAACCCCATGGAGCTCGATGAAGCACAGCTTGACGCCATCGTCGCAAACCCGCTGCCCTGCATCAACACCTCGGTCGTGCAGCGCATGCACGAGGCCATTCTCCAGGCAAAATCCGAGCTCGACAGCCTTGGCGCCGTGATCGAATGCGCGGCATACAGCGTCCCCGTCGGCCTTGGCGACCCCATGTTCGACGGCATGGAGAACCGCATCGCCCGCATCGCGTTCGGCATCCCCGGCGTGAAGGGCGTCGAATTCGGCGAGGGATTTGGGGCCGCCCTAATGCGCGGAAGCGAGCATAACGACCCGTTTTGCATGCAAGACGGGCGGCCGCATATGGCCACCAATCACGCCGGCGGCATCCTCGGCGGCATCACCTGCGGCACGCCTCTCATCTGGCGGATGGCGGTCAAGCCAACGCCGTCGATCGGCAAGCCGCAGCACAGCGTCGACCTCGAGGCGCGCCGCGACACGGAACTCACCGTTCGCGGACGTCACGACCCGTGCATCGCCCCGCGCGCCGTCCCCGTTGCCGAGGCCGCCTGCGCGTGCGCAATCCTCGACGCCATGCTTTCCTCGCCCGGCGCTCAACGGATACTCTAGGGAGATATCGATGAACCTCGATGAACTGCGAATCCAAATCGACCAGGTCGACGGCAAGATTCTCGACCTGTTCGGCATGAGGATGGCACTCGCCAAGGACGTTGCCCGCGTGAAGTCCCAAACGGGGCGCGCGATATTCGACCCCGAGCGCGAGCAGCGCAAAATCGATGACGTGCGTCGCCGCGCACCCCAGGGGCTCGAAGATGAGGCAGAGGAGCTTTTCCGTTTGCTCATGGACCTCAGCAAGCACACCCAGGAACACGTCATGACCAAGAACACCCCGCGCCCTTACGGCGTGCTGGGGCGTGTCCTGGGTCACAGCTACACACCCGTCATCTATCGGGAGCTCGCGGGACTCGACTATCGCAAGTTCGAACGTGAACCCGAGGAGCTCGAGACCTTCGTCCGTTCGGATGACTGGGAGGGCGTGAACGTCACCATCCCGTATAAGCGCGACCTCGTACCCTATATGGACGAACTGTCCGACGTTGCCCAGCGCATGGGCAATATCAACACCATCACGCGCCTGCCCGACGGCCGCCTGCGAGGCGACAACACGGATTATTACGGCTTCAAGGTGCTTGTGGAGTCCCTCGGACTGGACCTTGCCGGAAAGAAGGCGGTCGTGTTCGGAGGCACAGGCGGCGCCGGTTCAACCTCGATGATGGTCCTCGCCGACCTGGGCATGGAAGCGGTTTCAATCGACCGCACAGGTGAGAATACGTACGAGAACCTCGACCGTCATGCGGATGCGGCACTCGCCGTGAACTGCACACCCGTCGGCATGTTCCCCAAGTGCCCCGCGGCCCCTTGCTCGCTCGATGTGTTCCCGCAGCTCGAGGGCCTCGTGGACATTGTGTACAACCCCGCACGCACCGCCCTCATGATGGAAGCTGAGGCACGCGATATCCCGTACGCCGGCGGCTTGCTCATGCTCGTCGCACAGGCGGCGCAGGCCGTGGAGCGCTATACCGGCGAGGTCATTGGCATGGACCGCATCCTCGAAGTCACCGACCGTCTCTCCACAACGGAACAGAACATCGTCCTCATCGGCATGCCCGGATGCGGTAAGACTCGCGTGGGTGAACACCTTGCGACCCTCTTGGGACGCGAGCATGTCGATATCGACCATGTCCTCGAAGACGAGCTGCAAACAACCTGTGCCGAATACATCTGCCAACATGGCGAGGCGGCGTTCAGGGAACGCGAGACCGAGGCCCTGCGCAGCATGGCCGCTCGCTCGGGGCTCGTCATTTCTTGCGGAGGGGGCGTGGTGACACGCGCGGAGAACTATCCGCTCATACACCAGAACGGCATCATCGTCATGCTCGATCGCCCCGTCGACGAGCTTTCCAAGAAGAACCGCCCCATCACCGCGCGCGACGGCATCGAGGCGCTCGCGCAGCAGCGCATGCCGATCTATCGCGAATGGGCCGATCTCACCGTGGCCTCACGCGACTGTGCCGAGAACACGGCCAAAGCCGTCCGCGACGCGCTGCCACCCATGCTCCCCTAGCGGGAATCGCCTGACAGACCTCAAGGAGTCACCATGAAAGCGCTGGTCATCAACGGACCGAACCTCAACATGCTCGGCATTCGCGAGCCTGGAATCTACGGGACGGACTCATACGAGACGCTAGTTTCGATCTGCCAGGATAGCGCTGATGAGCTCGGGTTCGACGGCATCGAGGTGTTCCAGTCCAACCACGAGGGCGCTATCGTCGATCGGGTCCAAGAGGCTTATGGCCGGGTGGACGGCATCGTTATCAACCCGGCAGCCTACACCCATACGAGCATCGCAATCCTCGACGCACTCAAGGCGGTTGGCATCCCGGCGGTCGAGGTCCACATATCGGCAGTTGAGGAGCGCGAGGCTTTCCGACAGGTCTCGTATGCGGGGATGGCCTGCTTTGCACGTGTATCCGGCGAGGGCCTGGCAGGCTACGCCCATGCGCTCGAAATCCTGGCCGAACGATTGAAGAAACAGGGCTAACGAACTACGGCGATTTGGCCCTTGCCACTCGCCTGACTGTCAAATTCGCCAGATGTGTGACCGCGAAGCCGCATCCGACGCAATTCAAATTCATTTACCACACTGCAAAACAAGTGATCACAGCCGAAATAGCCGATTGATGACTCATGAATGCAGAATTAGCAGTACAGCTGTCGCTAGACAGCCTAAGATAGACCGTCATTGACGATACGGCCACAAGGCAAATGGCCGCTCCCGGTCACACAAGTGTAAAAAATGACAGCAGAAGGTCCGCCGCACCTTCAATTGACAGAAAAAGAGGGATCGAGACAAACTCGATCCCTCCAAAATTTCAAACCCGCAAGCGAAAGCAAGCGTGCTAGTTACTCGGCCTCGTGATGACGACGCGGGGCACGGCCGCCATTGTCGCCGGGACGACGGGGACGGTCACCGCGCTCGCGACGGGCGGGACGGTCGAAACCGCGGGCACCGGTGTCGCGGGCACCACGGCCCGGACGATCGCCGCGCTCGCGACGCTCGCCGCGACCCTCGCCCTCACCGCGCCCGGCACCAGCCGGGGCCTCGGGCTTCTCGAGGCGATCCAGGGAGATCTTGCCGCGGTCGTCGATCTCGATGACCTTGACCTTGACCTCGTCGCCAACGTTCAGGACGTCCTCGACCTTCTCAACGCGGCCCTGGGCAACGCGGGAGATGTGCAGCAGGCCGTCCTTACCGGGCAGCAGGTTCACAAACGCGCCGAACGGCTGAATGGACACAACGCGGCCGGTGTACTCCTCGCCCACCTCGGGGACCTTGACGATGAGCTCAATGCGCTCGATGGCAGCGGCGACGGACTCGCCCACGCCACCGACGTACACGGTGCCGTCCTCGTGGATATCGATGGAGGCGCCGGTCTCGTCCTGGATGCCGCGGATGGTCTCGCCACCCTTGCCGATGACATCGCGGATGTTCTCAGTCGGGATGGTGATGCACTGGATCTTGGGAGCGGTAGCGCGGGTCTCCTCACGCGGGCCGGGCACGACCTCGAGCATCTTGTCGAGGATGTAGGCGCGGCCCTCCTTGGCCTGCTCGAGGGCGGTGCGCAGGATGTCGAACGTCAGGCCGGTGGCCTTGTTGTCCATCTGCAGCGCGGTGATGCCCTTCTCAGTACCGGTGACCTTGAAGTCCATGTCGCCGAGGAAGTCCTCGAGACCCTGGATGTCGGACAGGACGACGGTCTTGCCCTCCTCCTGGATGAGGCCCATGGCGATACCGGACACGGGGCGCTTGATCGGCACGCCGCCGTCCATGAGGGCAAGGCAGCTGCCGCAGGTAGAAGCCATCGAAGAGGAGCCGTTGGACTCCATGACCTCAGACACCACGCGGATGGCGTAGGGGAACTCATTCTCATCGGGCAGGACCGGGATCAGGGCGCGCTCGGCAAGGTTGCCATGGCCGATCTCGCGGCGCTTGGGCGTGCCCATGCGGCCGGTCTCGCCAGTGCAGTAGGGCGGGAAGTTGTAGTGGTGCATGTAGCGCTTGCCATCGACGGGCTCAATGGTGTCGAGGCGCTGACCCTCGTTGAGCATGCCGAGCGAGAGCACGGAGAGCACCTGGGTCTGGCCGCGCTGGAACAGGCCGGAGCCGTGAACCAGGGGCAGGTAGTCACCCTTGACCATGATGGGGCGGATCTCGGCGGCGGAGCGGCCGTCGACGCGCTCACCGGTCTCGACAACCATGCGGCGCATGGCGGTCTTCTCGAGCTTCTTGAGGTTCACCGGGATCTCGCGCTCCCAAACGAGCTGCTCCTCCTCGGTGAACTCGGCCTTGATAGCCTCCTTGAGCTCGGCGACCTTGTCCTGACGGGACAGCTTGTCGGCGTCGCGCAGGGCGGCTGCCATCTCGTCGTAGTGGGCGAAGATGCGGTCGTGGACCTCCTCGACCGGCTGATCGAGCGGGTACTCGCGCTTAACGATCGGACCGTTGACGCGCTCCCACTCCTCGACGAACTCGAGCTGAGCGTCACAGAAGGCGCCGATGGCCTCCTGGCCGAACTGCATGGCGGCGAGCATGTCCTCCTCGGAGACCTCCTCGGCGCCGGCCTCGACCATGGAGATGAAGTCACGGGTGCCCGCGAGCTCGAGGTCGAGATCGGAGTTCTCGCGCTCCTCATAGGTGGGGTTGACGATGAACTCGCCGGTCTCCTTGTCGCGGCCAATGCGCACGCAGGCCAGCGGGCCCTCGAACGGCACGCCGCCGATGGTCATGGCGAGGGAGGCACCCATGACGCAGATCACGTCGACGGGGTTCTTCTGGTCGGCCACAAGGGAGGTGGCGACGACCTGGACCTCGTTGCGGAAGCCGTCGGGGAAGGACGGGCGGATCGGACGGTCGATCATACGGGCGGTGAGGGTGGCCTTCTCGGAGGGACGGCCCTCACGCTTGAGGTAGCCGCCCGGGATGCGGCCGGCAGCGTACATCTTCTCGTTGAAGTCGACGGTCAGCGGGAAGAAGTCGTAGTTCTTGCGCTCCTTGGAAACGACAACCGTGGTGAGCACGGTGGAGTCGCCCTGCTTGACGAGCGCGGCGCCGGTGGCCTGCTTGGCGAGTTCGCCGACCTCGAAGACGTAGGTCTTGCCGAACAGGTCGAAGGTCTTGCTTACGAGTGTCATGAATACTCCTATCCCCACGCGCCCCTTGCGCGCGGGCTTCTCTAGGTCGGTGGGACCCTCCCGCCGATCGGTTGCGGGGCGGGCGCAAAAGGCACCTCTCCCCTTTTGGACGGCGCATCGGCGCCGGCCCGGACCCCTATCGCCGAGATAGCGGCCCAACATGAAAAGGGGCGCCCAGCGGACGCCCCTGCATGCACGACTTACTGGATGTTGTCGCGGATACCCAGCTCGGCGATGAGCTCACGGTACTCGTTGATGTCGTTCTTCTTGATGTAGGAGAGGAGACGACGACGCTTACCGACGAGCATGAGCAGACCACGACGGGTGTGGAAGTCCTTCTGGTGGGACTTCATGTGCTCGGTCAGCTCCTTGATGCGCTCGGACAGGATGGCGACCTGAACCTTGGAGTTGCCGGTGTCCTGGGCGTTCTTGCCGAACTTGGCGGTGAGCTCCGCCTTGCGCTCCTTGGAAATCGTCATGATTTCACCTTTCTTGTAACGGCCGCGAGATGCGCTCCCCATGGCCTCGATTCGCCCTCAACTGGGAAGCCGCCGGTGGAGCGGATATCCAAGTGGAGGGTACCAACAGGTCGGTATGTTACCACAGACCGGCAGCACAACGCCGCAATCGCACAAGTTGACCATGTTATGGACGCTACAAAGGAAACGAAATGATTGTGAAAGAGCGGCTTAGAAAGCTATGACATAAACTAAGACCCCACACTCTCGAGTGTAGCCACCCTATTTGCAATCTTGTCGATCATCGCGGGAAAACCGAGCTGATTGAGCACGTGCTCGCCCTGGTCGCTCGTCTTAAGATAATTTTTAAGAAGCTCCGCAAGACCAAGCAAATAATCGTAGAACTCATTTTCGGGGAGATAGCGCTCCAGCATCCATACCATTTTGTCAAAGCCGATATTTTTCCGTGAGCCAACATGTGCACAGTACAGTCGCTCGTCATGAGCGCAGAGATTCCGGAACTTCACAAGGACCTCAAGCGAAATTCGAGCCTCCTGAACATCGAAATATCCAAGGAGCCTGCCGCCCTTCCTGCCTGTCGCCTCAACAATCATTTTGCAAACAGATTGCTTTTCTTCGGGCTTCATTAGATTGAAAAAATGCTGGATGTTGCCGAATGTCAACGCATTACAAAGCACCCAAATCGGAACGGAGCCATGCTCGTTTCGATAATGCGCAACAAACTCAGCATCGTTCTTATCTCTAACACGCCTGAGAATTGAAATCAGCCCACTCAATTCGTCAACATACGGAGATCCGCCCCTGTTATAACGTGAATACTCTTCCCTAGAGCAATAGCACTCCTGTAAAAGATAGGAATCATGCTCCCGATGGGCGGAAGCGAACGTATAGGCCACTGCAGTTCTAACAAGGGCCTCGGCTTTAATGATGGATTGGAACGTGAGGGCCCTCAGAGATCGATCGAATTTAAATAGATTGTAGATATCGTCAAAGGACGTTCCGACCATGAACCTATCGTCATCAGCGACGGCCGACGCCTCAACGTCGATAAAGGCATCTTTGTAGCCATTGACAATTGAATAATATCCGTCTCGCATGAGGGCGGTAGGCTGAGAGGGCGTCGGCTCGACGCCTCTATGCGCCAAAAGGGAAATCTGATCGTCAATCGACAGGAATGGCTTATCCATAACCCCCCCTAATGGGAAGCGGCCACCCAAAAATGGGCAGCCGCTCCTCGCGGATGCGGGTCCCGTAAGATCACCGCATCAATACCGCTGTAACCTAGTATTACCTGATTGCAGGGCATTGTCAATTTGGTCACTCACTCAACACCCAGGTAACCGCATTGGGGCAAAACCTCAGCTTAAAAAGCAATCACGCGGTACTCCTGTACGCCCCACTATGAGCGAGCAGGCCCTAAACGTCATAGCGATTAATCAGCGCATCCAAATAGGCCGCACCGTCTACATATGCTCCGGAATCGAACTCAACTTCCGAGCGATCCAGGCGGCTCATGAGGCGCATATGGGGATCCTCGCTTTCGATGCCAAGGCGGGAATCAAATGCAGGCCCCTGCATCACATCGCAGATGGCGTCCCAGCGGTACTGGGTAAGCTCGGACTCGAAATGCGGGCTCAAGCCGAAGGGCTCGCGCAGGAGCGCCTGCAGGTATCCCCTATCCCCCAGGGCCTTGCGGGACGCGGGCAACTCGAGCTCGAAGGCGAGGCAGACGGCGCCCACAAGGCCGTCGAGCGACCCGGGGCGCTCATCGCGCGCGAGGCACCGGCGCTCGCCGAACGCCTCGAACGCCACGTCCGAGATCTCCCCGCGCGAGAACTCGCTTGGATCGATTCCCAGCACCGCCTCGCAGCTCGATTGGTTGAACACGCGCAAGATATCCACCTTGTCGGCATCCCGTGTGATAGTGCAGAAAAGGCGCTCACGAGCGCTCAGGTCCGACGGAAGCCTGAAGTCGCTGTGCAGGGCGACGGCGCGCTCGATGATGCGAGCCCATTCCGGATCGCCGGCGAAGCTCCCCGTCTCATCCTTGAGCACTTGGATCCCGAGCGCCGCATGGCTGCACGAGTCCGCGTCGCTGAACGTCCCCCATTGGCGCAGCTGCTCGAATCGCCCGATGTCGTGCAGCAGGCCGCACAGCCACGCGAGGTCGACGTCGGCCGGGGGCAGGCCCTCCCCTCGCGCGATCTCGTCGCACAGCTCGGCAACCTCATAGGTATGCTCGACCTTGAGCGCGATCCGCTCATCCGAGGCGTCGTAGCGAGCGACATATGAATTGAATGCATCTAAACACGATTGACGCATGACATCCCCAAACAAATAGCCGCCGGTGACGACGATACAGGTGGACTCAAAGGTGCCTGACAGGCCAAATCCCGCGCTGTTGCACCAACCTTACACACATCAAAAACGCTTCAATAGTGGCCCGAGCACACCCCGCGCCGCGGGGAGGCGCTTTGGGGTATACTCGTAACGAGCAAGAGGTTAAAGCCCTCCTGTAGCAATTTGGCACGTGGGTAATGCCCACAGACGAGCCGCCTTCGCTACAAGGCGGCTCGTCCCTTTTTCGCGGACATCACCCAGCCGCTAGAAGAACAACAGGACAATCAACGCGATGGCAAGCGCCATGACGATTGCAAGTGCCAGCAACAGCTGCGTGAACGCGCGCATGGGATCCCTCCAATCTCCCCGCAAGGACTCGGAGGGCACCGCCCGTTCGCTAATTGAATTATAGCATAATTACGAACATCTGTTCGCCGTTCATTAGCTTCTTGTGCGGACAGTTTCCCGGCTCCCCTTCCTCACTCCCCATATAGACACTCGGGCCACCAATCTCCGTATAGCGAAAAGCCTTTTTGATTCCATTTCGTTCGATCGTGAGGTTGAAAGGAAGCCGCCTCCCCAGCACGCCATTTGTTGGGAAAGCAGGCGTAGATTCGGGGCGGAAGAACTCAACCTTATAGCTATACGATTCGAGCATGGCACCAAGAATGGGATCAGCCAGGTGTTCCCTGATTGCTACTTCCAGTTTCACCTGGGCATGCTTTAGCGCGAAATACTCGTCATGCGCTGGCTCGAAGATTGGGAAGCCCGAATCATTCCAGCTAGGAACGACAGAGTTGGTCAACAGGGCATTTTCCTCTTGCTCCTTGAGGAAGCCATGTACGCATTCTTCAATGGTGCGGAGTAGGACGCTATTCGAGATCTGCGAGTTCACGGTATCACTCCTACCTATTCACCTCGAAACTATTCAATTCACATTATCCTGCAATCTAAGACGCAGCTTGCCCGAACGATATCTACAAAAGAGAGGCGAGTCGGCACAAGCCGACTCGCCTCTCTTAGACATCATCTTGTGTTAAGCATTCCTAGCGCTCCAAGCCACCGCGCTCGTCGACGGCCGCCCAGAACTCGCCGGCGAAGCGCGGGTCGTTGGCAGCCATGAGGGCGT
>X13_Wolf__coassemble_206_pt1 | contig 14022 bp, 9 predicted proteins | sample X13_Wolf__metabat2_high_PE_009 | metagenome-assembled genome bin X13_Wolf | reverse complement strand
TCCTCGGGGTCGGCAATCTCGCCCTGGCCCACGATACCGTCCTCGACGCCACCGATGCCGCCGACCTCGGCCTCGACGGAGATGCCCTTCTCGTGGGCGATCTTCACGATCTCAGCGGTGCGGTCGAGGTTGATCTGGAAGGTCTCCTCGTGGGAGCCGTCGTACATGACGGAGGTGAAGCCGGCCTCGATGCACTCAAGGCAGTTCTCGTAGGTGCCGTGATCGAGGTGCAGGGCGACCGGAACGGTCACGCCGGTGGCCTCGACGGCGGCCTTCACCATGTCGGCGCAGACCTTGAAGCCACCCATCCACTTGGCGGCGCCAGCGGAGCACTGGATGATCAGCGGGGACTTGGCCTCTTCCGCGGCCTGGAGGACGGCAAGCGTCCACTCGAGGTTATTGGTGTTGAACGCACCGAGGGCGTAGTGGCCGGCCTCGGCGTCCTTCAGCATCTGAGCTGCATTGACGAGCATATTGGACCTCCCATTGTCCATACTCTGAACGGTAAACGGAACCATGGTACCACGCGAACGGGGGCACGGCGTGTCAAACGAAGCGTAAACCCACCTGAACCACGGAGATGAGCGCTATCGGTAATGGCGCAGACCGCGACGCATGAAGAGGTTGGTCTCGAGCTCGCGGGCCACGGTGGTCGTGTCATTGTGGCCGATCAGGCACAGGGTGTCCGCGGGCAGAAGCGCTCCGATCTTGCCGAGCGAGTCGATAATCTGCTTCTCCGAACCGCCCTCCAGGTCGGTGCGGCCGTGCGCGCCGGGGAACAACGTATCACCCACAAAGGCAACATTGCCGGTAGTTGCGGCGCAGAAGAGCACGATGCCGCCTGGCGTGTGCCCTGGCGTTGCCATGACCTGCAGCTCCACATCACCGAAGGCGATGATGTCGCCCTCGTTGAGCAGACGGTCGGGCGCGGGCGGCAACTCGTGGTCGAAACCCCACATCTCGCGCATGTCCTCGATGGCACGTTCCATGATCTCCGCATCGGCCTCGGAGATGAGGAACGGGACGTTGCTGCCAAGTGCGCGGCGCAGGCCGGCGACGCCGCCGATGTGGTCTGCGTGCCCATGGGTGCAAATGATCGCCGCGACCCGCTTACCGGGACAACGCCCGGCGAACACCTCGTCGAGCCTCTCCCCATCCCAGGCGGGGTCCACGATCACCGCCTCACCGCCGCTCACGACGAAATAGGTGTTCGTTTGGATGGGTCCATTCACCACGCAATGGATGGCGAGACTCCCCTTCTCGGTCATATCAAGCGTCATGTCCATACCGCGCTCCCGTTCACCTCTAAACCTCTAATACTCAGCAGAACTCGATTTTACCCATGGCAACCCCGATATTACCTATGGCCACTCGGAGATTGCCTATGGATATCTGCCATTTGAACTGTGCAAACGGCAGGAAACCATAGGCAATCCATCACTTCGCACGCCTTTCAGCTGAAGCCGGCATGACTCAATTTGTACCTGTCCCCATTTGAGACGCGGCAGCGACGCTTCTTTGAGACGCCTGACCCCATTTGAGACGGTTAGCGGCGGCGCTTCATCGTCTTGGAGCCCTCGCCGGGCATGAGGCGGCGAGCATCGTAGACGCTCTCGACTGCGCCAATTGCGCCGAGGAGCGGGTCGAGGCGGCTCGCGTCGGAAATCTCGATGAGGAAGCGCAGGGTCGCGATCCCCTCGCGATTGATGGACGTGGCGGCGGAAAGAATGTTGCCGCCGGCGTCGCCGATCGCGATGGTGACGTCCTTGAGCAGGCCCATGCGGTCGATGCACTCGACAACGATCTCGACCTGGAAGAGGGCGTCGGCGCCGTTATCCCAGCTCACGCCGATCATCCGCTCGGGATGCTCCATAAGCCCCTTGACGTTGGGGCAGGCGGCGCGATGGACGGAGACGCCGCGGCCGCGGGTGATGAACCCCACGATGTCATCGCCCGTCACGGGGTTGCAGCAATGCGCGAGGCGCACGAGCATGCTATCGCCCTCCGCCCCCTCGACGAGCACGCCGCTGTTGCCCTTGGAACGCTTGCCCTTGCCGCTACCGCCCGTGCGCGGCGGCTGATGCACCACGCTCGCGATGGCCTCCGCCTTGGCATCGGCGGCGCGCTGGGGCCTGGGGTCGAGAATCGCCTGGACCTTGTTTCCCACGGCTCGCGGCTGGACCTTGCCGGCGCCCACCGCTGCAAACAGATCCTCGAGGGACTTGTAATTCATATCGGCGGCGACCGCGTTCAGCGCGCGGGTGGAACGGGGAGTGGAGATGCCGTAGCCGCGCTTGCGCAAATCGCGGGAGAGCATCTCTCGACCTGCCGTGGCATCCTCGTCCTTGGTTGCCGCCGCGAAATACCGGCGGATCTTGGACTTGGCGCTCGGCGTCTTGACGATGTTCAGCCAGTCGCGCGAGGGCTTGGCATTTTTGTTGGTGAGGATTTCGACACGGTCACCCATCGACAGCTCGTGGGTGAGCGGGGCCACGGCGCCGTTGATGATCGCGCCCACGCAATGGTTGCCAACCTCGGTATGGACCGCATAGGCGAAATCGAGCGGAGTGGACCCCACACGGAGGTTGAGCACCTCGCCCTTGGGGGTGAAGACATAGATCTCCTGGTCGTACAGCTCGACCTTGAGAGAATGCAGAAACTCCTTGGGGTCTTCGATCTCGTCGCTCGCGGCCCAATCGAGGCTGCGCTTGAAGGCGTTGATCTGGTCATCCAAGCTTTGGGCGCCAGCGTCCTTGCGAGCGCTCGAACCGCCCGAGCGCTTGTAGAGCCAATGCGCGGCGATGCCGTACTCGGCCTGCTCGTGCATCTCGTACGTGCGAATCTGAATCTCGAGCGGACGGGCCGTGGGACCGATGACCGTGGTGTGCAGGCTCTGGTAGTTGTTGGCCTTGGGCATGTTGATGTAATCCTTGAAGCGCCCGGGCACGGGCGTCCACAGGGAGTGCGCGGCGCCGAGCGTGGAATAGCAATCGACGACGCTCTTGGTGATCACGCGCAGGGCGACCAGGTCGTAGATCTCGGAGAACTCCTTGCCCTTGCGCTTCATCTTCTGATAGATCGACCAATAGTGCTTGGAGCGGCCCGTGATCTGGTAACCCTCGATACCGGCGCGCTTCAGCTCGTCGTCGAGCGCCTTGATGGTCTCGGCCAAGAAGCGCTCGCGGGCCTCGCGGCTCTCGCTCACCATACGGGCGATGCGCTGGTACGCCTCGGGCTCGAGGTAGAAGAAAGACAGGTCCTCGAGCTCCCACTTGATGGAGCTCATACCCAAGCGGTCGGCGAGCGGCGCGTAGACGTCCATGGTCTCGCGCGCCTTGAACAAGCGGCGATCGGCGGGCAGCGCCGCCAGGGTGCGCATGTTGTGCAGTCGATCGGCGAGTTTGACGATGACCACGCGGATGTCACGGCTCATCGCGAGGAACATCTTGCGCAGGTTGAGCGCCTGTTTGCCGTCCATGGTATCGACGTCGATGTTGGTGAGCTTGGTCACGCCGTCCACGAGATCGGCGACAGTCGCGCCGAAGAACGCCGTGACGTCCGCGAGCGAGGTGGTGGTGTCCTCGACCGTGTCGTGCAGCAGTGCCGCGCAAACCACGTCGCAGTCCATCTTGAGCTCGGACAAGATGATGGCGACCTCTACCGGATGGTTGATGTAGGCCTCGCCGCTGCGGCGCTTCTGCGCGCAATGCTTCTCGGCGGCGAAACAGTACGCCTGCTCGACGAGGGCGCAATCCTGCTCCCCCATGTACTTGCGCACCAATGAGGCCAGTCGGTCGTAGCTGTCCGCCTGGAACTCGGTGGGCAAATCGTCCGCATGCGCGTAGTGCACCATCTCGGCGCTCGGGCGCAGAGACTCGGCACCCGCCTTGTACTCCATGGCCTTGTCCGGATGGGTCCCTGTGGCCGTCTGCTTATCCATTGACGGCACCCCCCTCGTGTACCTGCGGTGTTATGGGACGGTTGATGCGTGTCAGCATATCATGCGCGGACGCGGAAAGCGCCCAGTCGCGGAAGGCGGAGAACTCTCGACGGGCGTGAAGGCCCTCGAGATACAGAATCGAGCGATTCAGGTCGACATGTCCGGGGTTCTCGACCATCTCGATGGCCCGGGCATCGTCATCGCCGGCCACGCGTGCAAAGCCGAGCTCCTCGAAAATGGCCAGGCCGCTGGGCACCGCACGTTCGTCGACGGGCGTGCGGGCATCGACTGCCAAGCACATCTGCGCGATGTCGAGATCGCTCGCGGGCAGCGGGCCCGTGGGCGCCCCGCCGCGATGGCGGCGCCACATGGTCTGCAGCGCGCGATACAGCGTCACCAACTCGCGACGATCGGGGGCCGCTGCGTCCAAAAGCCGCTCGTTGATGCGCGCGTCGCGGCCGGAGTAGAGCAGGTGGATGCTGGCGGGCGCCCCATCGCGCCCCGCGCGGCCGCTCATCTGATTGAACTCGATATCGCCGAAGGGCATATGGTAGAGGACCACATGACGGATGTCGGGAATGTTCACTCCCTCGCCAAAGGCGGAGGTGGATACGATGCATGCGAGCTCGCCGTCGCGGAAGGCGGCCTCGACGGAGGCGCGCTCGGGCCGCGTGAGCCCCGCATGGTAAAACGCGATGCGGGCGCCCAACTCGGGCACTCGACGGCGCAACGTGCGGCACAACGCCTGGGCCTGATCGCGCGAGTTCACGTACACCACGCTCTTCTGCCCCGTGGCGACAATCGACACCAGCCTGTTCTCGCGGCTGGAAAGATCGCGGCCGTCGTCGAGCTCCAGATTCTCGCGCACAGCGGCGTCCACGACCTGGGCGTCGACGGGCAAAAGGCGGCAGATCTCGGCCGCGACCTCGGCCGAGGCGGTCGCAGTCACCGCAAGCACAGTCGGATCGAGCAGGTCGTGCAGGATCTGGGGCATGTCGAGGTAGGCCGTACGGTCGCCGCCCTTGGCGCCCGCCACATGATGGGCCTCGTCCACAACCACGAACCCGATGCGGCGAGACGCGGCGAAGCGCGCGCGATGAATGGAAAGGAACTCGGGCGTGGTGAGGACGATGTCGAGCTTCCCGCCCCCCAACAGGGAGAACGCACGGTCGCGCGCAGCCGTGGGTGTGTCACCCGTGAGGACGCCAACGCGCACTCCGAGGGAGGCGAGCGTCTCCTGCAGGTGATAGGCCTGATCGGTCACAAGCGCGCGAAGCGGGTAGACGAAGATGCTCGCGGAGCCGTTGAGTATCGCCTCTCGAACCGCATGGACGTGGAAGATGAGGGACTTACCGCGGCCCGTGCCCATCACGGCGAGCACACCGCGACGCTCTTTGAGGGCGTCGAGCGCCTCCATCTGCGCGCGATGGGGCTCGGCCGGACCGATGAACGTGTGAATGAGGCTGCGCGTGAGCTGCTCGTAGGGAAGACGAGCCAACGCGGCGCGGCGGTCGGCGTCGACCGGGATCGCGCACGGGCGGACGCACGCGGGCTTCGACGCGCGGTCCCCCTCCCCCGCCCGTTCTCCGACTCGGACAAGGGCCTCGTCCGCCGAGACGGGCTCCTCACACGAGCGGCACAGGATGTCCTTGACCATGAGCTTGGGCTTCACACGCCCTTGCCAGCACTCGGCGACCGCCTCGAACACAAGGTCGACCACCGTATCGCAATTCACCAGTTGCTCGACCTCGGGCGCCCGGAACATGATCGCCGGCACGCTCGCGGCTCCATCCGTGGCGATAAAGCGCATGTGGTCGCCCGTCTTGCCCACGACCGCGCGGTCGCACATCGTCACACCGCGGGCGGCCAGCAGGGGGACGCGATTTCCCTGGCCGAATGGCTCGAGCATTCCGATCTGACGGATGGTCTCGATGTCGAGCTCGTCGAGCCCCACCGTGGCGGCAATCTCGCCCCGGTCCTCGAAATCCTCGGCCGGAAGATCGGCCAGCACCGCGTTCAGGCGGTCGCGCAGGGCGTCGAGGTTCTCGACCGCGCAGGTGACGCCGACGGCGCCGGCATGGCCTCCGAAGCGAATGAGCAGGTCGGAGCACTTCTCCACCGCCTCGAACAGGTTCACGCTACCCACCGAGCGGCCCGATCCGCGGGCAACGCCGTCCTCGATGGAGAACAGCAGCGCCGGCACGTGATAACGGTTGACCAGACGGCTCGCAACGATGCCCTTCACACCCTCGTGCCAACCCTCCCCGCCCACGACGATGGCGCGGCCGCCGTCGTACGTGCGCTCGGCCAGCTCCTCGGCCTGGCCGGTGAGCTCGGCCTCGATTGCACGGCGCTGCTGATTTATCTCCTCGAGCGCAGCGGCGAGGCGGCCGGCCTCCACGGCATCGCGGGCAAGCAGCAAGTCGAGGGCGAGCGTCGGGTCCGCCATGCGACCGGCTGCATTCAAGCGCGGGATGAGGGAGAAGGACAGCGCATCGGCCGTGATGGTGGACAGGTCGGTCCTGGTGACCGCCGCCAGGGCGATGTAACCGGGACGGGCGGTCGCGCGCATATGCGCGATACCGTCGGCCACGAGGGCGCGGTTCTCGGGCGTGAGGCACATCATGTCGCTCACCGTGCCGAGCGCGGCGACCTCCGTATAGGAACGCCAGAGCTGCGGCTGCCCCAGACGCTCGCCCAGGATCTGGACGAGCTTGAGGGCCACTCCGGCACCCGCGAGCTCGCGGCTGGGGCTCTCGTCGACCATCTTGGGGTCGGTCACCGGAATGCCCACGGGAACGAGATCGGACGGCTCGTGGTGGTCGGTCACCACGATGTCGATCCCGCGGCCGGCAAGCGCCACCACCTCGTCGCGTGCGGCGATTCCATTGTCCACCGTGATGACGAGGGAGGGCTCACACGCCTCGACCACGCGGTCGAGCGCCTGGGCCGTGAGGCCGTATCCCTCCTCGAAGCGGTGGGGAATGAAGGGGTGCACGCATGCACCGAGCTGACGCAGGGCCTCGGTCAACAGGCAAGTCGAGGTGATGCCGTCCACGTCGAAATCGCCGAACACCGCAATGACCTCGCCGTCGCGCACGGCGCGCTCCACACGGGCGGCCACCTCGGCCATACCGGGGATGATGAGCGGATCGGCCCAGTCGCGCTCGAGGGAGGGGGTGAGGAAGAGCCTGCCCTCCTCGACGCCGCCGATCCCGTGCGCGACCATGATGCGCGCGACCAAAGGCGCGACGCCGAGAGCGGAGGCGAGCCGCTCCTCGAGTTCGGGGTTGTTGGGGGCAATGCACCAGCGGTGCGTGGTGGAAAGCGAAGCCATGCGATCAAATCCTTTGTCGCCCGCTACGGCGGGCATGCACGTTGAACGAGTCAAAGTATACACGTGCGTTCCGACAAGAATCTCACCCGCTCGGCGAACGCGCCGCAACGGCCGACACGGGGCCCGTAACGAAACGGCAATGCACGCGGGGTATGCTGGATGCCCAAAGACCGAATGAGGAGGCCGGCATGGAAGCATGGAAGCGGCTTGGAGGATTCATCGGGGCGAACATGCCCGTCATCGTCATGGGATGCGTCGCCACGGGCGTGCTGTTCCCACGCGAGCTCGCCTGGCTCGAACCGCTCGTCCCAGCCCTCTTCGCCTTCATGACGTTTCAAGGATCCCTCGGTAACACCTTGGGTCAACTCGGCGAGGTACTCCGCCATCCGGCGCCACTGCTCGCCATCCTCGGCGTGACCCTCGTCGCCATGCCCGCCCTCGCGTTCCTCCTGTCGAGCGTGATCTTCGCCGGCAACACCGACATCGTCACCGGGATTTTGATCGAGTACAGCGTCCCCATAGGAATCGTCAGCTTCATGTGGGTGGGCATGTTCTCGGGCAACACCGCCCTCGGCCTGACGGCGATCCTCGTCTCCACCCTGGTGTCGCCGATCACCATCCCGCTCACGCTCAAGCTGCTCATGGGAGCAAGCATCGACGTCGATGCACCGGCCATGATGTTCGACATGACGCTCATGATCGCGGCGCCGGCGCTCGTCGGCATGATCGTGAACGACCTCACGAGAGGCTGGGGACGCGACGTGCTCTCGCCCGTCGCCGCCCCGCTCTCCAAGATATTCCTCGTGCTCATCATCACGTCGAACTCGACGGCCATGAGCGAGTACGTTCTGCACATGACCTGGACGCGACTGGGCGTCGCGCTATTCATCCTGTTGTTCACGCTGAGCGGCTTTGCCTGGGGCGCACTCATGGCCCGGGTCCTGCGCGTGAACGCGTCCACGGCCGTGACGATGAGCTTCGATTGCGGCCTGCGCAACATCTCGTCGGGCGCCGTGATCGCCACGCGTTATTTCCCGGGGGAGGTCGTGTTTCCCGTCATGTGCGGAACTTTGTTCCAGCAGCTACTGGCGTCGCTGGTGGGACGCACCATGACTCGCGCGGTCGGGCGGGGGAACGCACTGCAGAGACAAGAGGGCCGATGCGACAAGGGACGCGGCTAGAGGACGACGATCTTGGTGCCGTGCAGCTCATCGACGCCCAGGGCACTCGCAACCTGCTCCGCGTTCTTTGCGGTGATGCCGCCGCCGGGCAGGATCGTGAGGCGATCGCCCGCATGGGCGATCAGGGCGCGGAGGTGCTCGTAGTTGTCCTCGATGGGCGTGCTGGCCGGACCGCCATGCGTGAGAATGTGGTCGACCCCGAGCTCCGCCAGCGCATCGATCGCGGCGAGCTGCTCGGCCTCATCGAGTGCATCGAACGCCATGTGGAACGTGATGCCGAGTTCGCGGCCGCGCATCTCGCCCACACCCTGAGCGACCTTGACGAGACGGCCGGTGGCATCGAGGTCAAGTTCGAAGCCCTTGCCCTTGGAGCGGCGCTTGAGGCAACCGAAGACGACGCCGTCGACGCCGTTGGCGCCCGCGTAGCGGATGTCGGTCTCCATCGCCCTCATCTCCGCCTTGGAATAGTCGAAGTTGCCGTGACGGGGGCGGATGATCACACGGAGCTCGGCCCCCTCGTGCTCACGCACGATGCGCACAGCCTGCTCGATCACGCCGGCGGACGGTGTGGTACCGCCCTGGGCGAGGTTGTCGCACAGCTCGATGCGATCGGCACCGGCGCGCAGGGCCGCCTCGATATTGGTGAAGTTCTCGGCGCAATATTCGAACAGCATAAGGTCTCCCCAAAGTAGAAACGTTTGCTCCCAGGATAGCGCACGCCCCCGCGTCGCGATCGGGAACAGGCGCAAATTGCGTCATTGAACGTACTCCGATGCGCGCTGATTCCCAAATAACGCGCACTCCCGTGCGGCGGCGACGCATGAAAATGCGCGCCTCCCGCCGGATGGCATTGCGGGAGGCGCGCTCAGGCAGGGACGCTCGTCTCGGGTACGGATCCGAGGCGAGCGTCAGCCACCGGGATAAGCGCGACGGACGTCATCGTTGTGCAAGAGCTCCTCGCCCGTGCCGGAGAGCGTGACCTTGCCCGTCTCCATCACGTAGGCGCGGGTGGCGATCGAAAGCGCCATCTGGGCGTTCTGCTCGACGAGCAGGATCGTGGTGCCCGCCTCGTGCAGCTCCTTCACGATCTGGAAGATCTGCTCGATGAGAATGGGAGCCAGGCCCATGGAGGGCTCGTCGAGCATGAGTAGATGGGGACTGCTCATAAGGGCGCGACCCATGGCGAGCATCTGCTGCTCGCCGCCGGACAGCGTGCCAGCCACCTGCCTACGGCGCTCCTTCAGGCGCGGGAAATGCGCGTAAACGCGCTCCAGGCCGGGAGCGATCTCGGCGTTGGGACGCGTATAGGCGCCCATTTCGAGGTTCTCCTCGACGGTCATCTGAGCGAAGACACGGCGCCCCTCCGGGACGTGCGCCAGACCGCGAGACACGAGCTTGTCGGCGGGGGTGCGCATGATATCCTCGCCCATGAATTCAATGGAACCGGTGTTGGAGCGCAGAAGGCCGGAGACGGTCTTCAGCGTGGTGGACTTGCCGGCGCCGTTCGCGCCGATGAGCGCCACGATCTCACCGTCGGACACCCGGAATGAAACGTCCTTGATGGCGTGGATCGCGCCGTAATATACGTTGATGTCCTCGACATTCAGAATGCAATCGGCCATGGCCCTTACGCCTCCTTCCGCTTGCCGAGATACGCCTCGATGACGGTCTCGTTGTTCTGGATCTCCTCGGCGGTGCCCTTGGCGATCACCTTGCCGAAATTGAGCACGCAGATACCCTCGCAGATATTCATGACGAGGTTCATGTCGTGCTCGATGAGCATGATCGCGATGTTGAAGGTGTCGCGGATCTTGACGATGTTCTCCATGAGCTCGACCGTCTCGGATGGGTTCATGCCGGCGGCGGGCTCATCGAGCAACAGCAGGCTCGGGTTGGTCGCAAGTGCGCGGACGATCTCCAAGCGGCGCTGAGCGCCGTAGGGCAGGCTGCCGGCTTGATGATCGGCGAGGTCCTGCATGTCGAAGATCGACAGCAGCTCCAGCGCACGCTCGTGCGCCTCGCGCTCACGCCTCCAATACGCAGGCGTGCGCAGGATGCCGGAGAGCGTGGAGTACGCCTCGGTGTTGTGCAAACCGACCTTCACGTTCTCCTCCACCGTCATGGTATCGAACAGGCGGATATTCTGAAACGTGCGGGCAATACCCATGCGGTTGACCTGGTGGACCGTCTTGCCGCTCGTGTCGTTGCCGTTGAGCAGAATCGTCCCGCGCGTGGGCGCATAGACTTTGGTAAGCAGGTTGAACACCGTGGTCTTGCCTGCACCGTTGGGTCCGATGAGGCCGGCGATCTCGGTCTTGCCGATGGTGAGGTTGAAGTCGTCGACCGCCTTCAGACCGCCGAAGTCGATGCCGAGATGCAGGGCCTCCAGGACGGGGGCGGAGTCGACGTCGCGCTCGGGCACGATGGAATGGCTCGGCACCGGCACCATCTTGCCGCGTTCGAACTCGAATTTAGACATCGGCGCCCACCTCCTTCTCACGCGATGTGAACCGCGCCTTGAGGCGCCCCACGGCCCCCTTGATCGCATCGTTGTTCGACACGATCATGACCAGGATGAGCACGACCGCGTAGACGAGCATGCGGTAATCGGAGAACTGGCGCAGGGCCTCGGGCAGGATGGTGAGCGCCACGGCGGCCACGATCGACCCGCGCATGTTTCCCAAGCCGCCCAGGACCACGAACACCAGGATCAAAATCGACGTGTTGAAATCGAACTTAGTGGCAGACAGCTGTGAAAAGCCGTTTCCGAACAGGGCGCCGGCTGCTCCCGCGAGCGCGGCGGACACCACAAAGGCGATCATGCGGTACTTGGTAGTCGAGATACCCACGCTCTCGGCGGCAATGCGGTTGTCGCGCACGGCCATGATGGCGCGGCCGGTACGGCTGCGCACCAGGTTGAGCACAACGACGAGAGCGACCATGACGAGCAGGAAACCAGCGATGAACGTGGAGATAGTCTCCACGCCCGAGGCGCCCTGGGCCCCCTTGATGATCGCGGTGCCCCCTTCGGAGAGGTTGAGATCGCTCACCGAGAGGCTGCCCGTGAGATTGAACAGCACGTGCAAGCCGCGCTCGTCCACACCCACGATCAGACAGGTGACGATTTCCTTGATGATCTCACCGAACGCAAGCGTCACGATGGCGAGGTAGTCGCCCGACAGACGCAGGACGGGGATCCCGATGACGAATCCCGCCAACGCAGCCGACGCGGCACCGACGATCATGGCGATGACCAGACGCAGGCCATCATCGGGGACGGCCTCCGTCAGGCTCATGGCCGCGACGATGCCGGTGTACGCACCGACGCTCATAAAGCCCGCATGCCCGAGCGACAGGTCGCCGGCAACGCCGACCACCAGATTGAGCGAGAGCGCCATGACGACATAGGAGCAGATCGGCACGAGCTGGCCCACGATCATGCGGGGGATCATGCGATTCGCCTGCAGGAAGTAAACGGCGGCGAAAGCGGCGATCACGAGCGCGTACGTGATGAGGTCCCGGCGGGTCCTCTTGTTTTGCAAGCACTTCATCATGACCATCGCCTACACCTTCTCCGGGACGTACTTGCCGAACAGACCCGCGGGCTTGACCAGCAGCACGACGATGAGCACGCCGAACACGATGGAATTCGCAAGGCTCGTGGAGATGTACGCCTGCGCCATGGCCTCGATGATGCCGAGCAAGATACCGCCGACGAAGGCGCCGGGGATCGAACCGATGCCGCCGAACACGGCGGCCGTGAATGCCTTGATACCGGGCATGGAGCCCGTGGTGGGCTGCAAGACCGGCGAATAGGAGCACAGCAGCACGCCGGCGATGGCGGCGAGCGCGGAGCCGATGGCGAAGGTCATGGAAATGGTGCGGTTGACATTGATGCCCATGAGCTGAGCGGCGGCCTTATCCTCAGAGCAGGCGCGCATGGCCTTGCCCATCTTGGTCTTGCCGGTGAACCACATGAGGCCCGCCATGATCACCAAGCACGCCACGACAGTCACGATGCCGACCGCGGAGACGTTGTAGGCGCGCAGGGCCTCGGGCACCTGGAAGCTCACGATAGACGTGAAATTCTTGGGCGTGGCGCCCCAGATGAGCTGGGCGGCGTTCTGCAAAAAATACGAAACGCCGATGGCGGTGATGAGGACGGCAAGCGGGCCGGCCTGACGCAGGGGCTTGTAGGCCAGGCCCTCGATGAGAATTCCGAGCGCCGTGCACACCGCGGCGGCGACGAGCACCGAGACGATAGCGGGCAGACCCATGTAGGAGGTCACCACAAACGAGATGTACGCGCCGATCATGATGACGTCGCCGTGGGCGAAGTTCAGCATCTTTGCGATGCCGTAGACCATGGTGTAACCGAGTGCGATGATCGCGTACACGCTGCCCATGGTGAGGCCGTTGGCGAGGTATTGCAAAAAGACCGTCATGCGCGAATCCCCCTTTCTTCGCGTGAAGGGAACCGGAGTTCCCGCAACCGAAAGCAGGGACAAAGCGTCCAGGCCCTGCCCCTGCGTCGAGTTCGACGTGTGTTTACGGACGGTATCGGGAGCGCCTTACGCCAGGACGTACTTGCCGTCCTTGATGACGTACACGGTGGTCTCCTTCTCGACCTCGCCCTTGTCGTTCCAGGTGAGCGTGCCGGTAAGGCCCTCGACGGTGATCTTGGTCATGGCCTCGGGGAGCACATCTGCGACCTCCGCCGGATCGGCGTCGGCGCCGAGACCGGCTTCTGCGAGCGCCAGCGCCACGGCATGTACCGAATCGTAGGCGTCGGCGGCGAACTGATCGGGAACCTCGCCGTAGGCCTCCTTGTAGGCAGTCACAAAATCGGCGTTCTTGGGATCGTCCGCGGAAAACGGCGTCATGAGGTACAGCCCCTCGGCGAGCGCGGCGTCAAAACCCTCGACGCCCAAGATGCCGTCCATGCCGTCGCATCCCATGACCTTCACGTCGTAGCCCATGTCGGAGGCATTGGTGAGCATGACCGAGGCGGGGGTGTAGTAGATCGGGGCGTAAATCAGCGTGGCGCCGGCGTTCTTGGCCTTTGTGAGCTGATTGGTGAAACTCGTGGCGGAGTCGTCCTTGAAGGTCTCCTTGTCCACGATATCGAGCTTGAGCTCCTCGGCCTTCTCGAGGAAGGCGTCGTGAACGCCGGCGGAATACGTGTCGCCGGCGTTATGGAAGGTCGCGATCTTCTCATTCGGGAAGTTCTGCGCGAGCCATTCGGCGGAGTGGACGCCGATCGCAGGGTCGCTGTAGCACGCACGGAACACAACGGTCTTGCCGTCCGTGACATCCGGGGCCGTAGCGGAAGGCGTGAGCATGAACAGATGGGCGTTCTCGGCCTCCTGGGCAACCGCCAGCGAACATCCGGTCGTGGTGGGGCCCACGAGAACCTGCATGCCCCAGTCCGCCAGGCTGTTGAAGGCGTTGACGGCCTTCTCGCCATCGGCGACGTCGTCCTCAGCCTTGAAGACGAGCGGTAGCTCGTCGGTGGAGAAGTCCTTGCCGCCCAACACGGCCCCGCCGGTGCCAGAGGTGCCATA
>X13_Wolf__coassemble_199_pt1 | contig 14653 bp, 11 predicted proteins | sample X13_Wolf__metabat2_high_PE_009 | metagenome-assembled genome bin X13_Wolf | reverse complement strand
CGGTGCATGCGTCCAAGGGCCTCGAGTTCCCCGTGGTCGCGGTGCCCGAGTGCTTTGGCATCCGCTCCAATTCCGCGCGCATGCAGTCGGTGCGCCGCGACGACGGCACGCTCGACCTCGTCGCACTGCCGGGCCGTTTCCCGAGCTGTCGCGATTCGCATGGGTCGCTGATAGAGGGCGCCGAGGTTGAGAAGCAGTTCAAGAAGTACCTGAGCGGATCGGGTGCCACGGGTCCCTGGCTCGACGCGAGCCTGGTCGATGACGTGTGCGCGACCGGGTCGGCGGCCGAGGCATGGTTGTCCATGCGCGACGAGGAGGACCGCCTCGCACTCGAGGAGCGCGCTCGCCTTCTGTACGTCGCCATGACGCGCGCCCGCGAGGTTTGCCTGCTCGCGATGGACGCCCCTGTCGGCCGCGGTAAGGGGTCGGCCCTCACGCTCAAGCCCGAGCTGGACCTCACGCCCACCGTTCTCGAACGCATCCTGCCCGACGCCGGCGCCTCCCTCGCGTGCGATCGCCTCGTGTTCGACAACGCCCAAGCGGGCGATTTCGAGCTGATCGCCCTTAGGGACTTCTCGTATGGCGGTGCCGTATATGAGGCGAACGCCGAGGTCGCCGGCGCGGAGGATCCGGCTGCGGATGCCCCGGCGTCCGAACCGATGGACTCCTTCACGCTCGTGGAGCCCGCGAACGTGTACATGCGCGTCGTGCCCGCCGAACGTGCCCCACGCGATTCCCACAGCTACTCGTCGGTCTCGGTGGAGCTGCACGAGGAAGCCGAGGACCATCCCGAGCCTGCAGAGGCCCCTATTGCGGAGGCGGCGGGGGAGGCCGCGGTGTCGGATGGGGTCGAGGCGCCGCGCGATGAGCGGGCCGTTCCGTCGCACGGGGGAGACCCGACGGCGCTCGGCAGCGCCTTCCATGCCGCTTGCCAGTGGCTGATCGAGCTCGACCGAGCCGATTTGCCCGTCGAGCGTGCCGACGCCCTGTGTCGCTACTGGGGCTGCACAGCCGCCCAGCGCGAGCGCTTCGACGAGGCGGTTGAGCGTTGGCTTTCCAGCGACGTGCGCGCCGAGGCCCTTGCCTGGCCGTGTCGTCGTGCCGAGGTGCCGTTCTACTCCCTCGGCATGGATGGACTTGTGGAGCGCTTCGGGCCTTATGCCGAGGGCGCCATCGACTTGTTGTGCACCGATCCCGCCCGTCCCGGTCGTGCCCTGCTGATCGACTACAAGACCGGTGGGAGCCCGCTCGAGACGCCCGAGCAGCTGCAGGAGAAGCACGCCCTGCAGGCGAGCGTCTACGCCGACGTCTTGCACAAGGCCGGGTACGAGCGGGTGACGCTCAAGTTCGTCCGCGTCGAGGTTCCCGACCCCGCCGATCCCGTGCAGCCCCAGGTCGTCACGTACGAGCTGTAGCCGGCTTCATGCGGTCGCTCGTGGCTGGGCGCAATTCCCTTGGGTGCGGCTCTGCACAACCGAACACACTGTGTGCCTTCGACGAGCCGGGGGCGCACATGCGTTCTGTCCGCGCACTCGGTTAGAATCGATACCGTTCGAAAGGACCCCGTCCCAAAACCTCAATTTAGGGACTGTCCCTAAATTGAGGTTTGAGCCGGCACGGGATTGCGTATTCTCAGCACATCAGTTAGGAGCCATAGCGGATGGCATTCGTTCACCTACACAACCACACCGTCTACTCCATGTTGGACGGCGCGACGCGCATCAAGGACATGGTGTCGCGCGCCGTCGAGCTGGGCATGCCGGCCGTGGCCATCACCGACCACGGCTACATGTACGGCGTTCCCGAGCTCGGCCTGGCCTGCGACGCCGTGAACCATGGCACGCCCGAGTACAAGGTCTGGAGCCACGACAAGTCCTTCTTGGAGAAGGGCCGCCGCGATGAGCTCGAGTGCCCCGATCAAGAGTCCGATCCGCGCGGTTACGAGCAGCACATGAAGGACCTCGCGATGTGGGACGAGAAGGGCAATATCGACGAGCTCAAGCCGCCGCTGGTCATCAAGCCCATCTTCGGTTGCGAGGTGTATTTCACCCCCGATGAGACCCTCGCGCGCGACCGTAAGCCCGAGCTCTACCACATGGTGCTCTTCGCCCAGAACGAGAAGGGTTACGTCAACCTCATGCAGACGGTCTCCGAGGCCGCCGTGCAGGGCTTTTACTACAAGCCGCGCGTGACGCTGGACAACTTGCGCCGTCATCGCGAGGGTCTCATCGCCAGCTCCGCGTGTATCGCCGGCATCATCCCCAAGTGCATCGACCGCGGTGAGATGGCGACCGCCATCGAGTGGGCTGAGACCTTCCGCGACACGTTCGAGCCGGGCAACTTCTACATCGAGATCCAGGAGCACGGCATCACGACCGACTCCGGCATCACCGACGAGGAGCTTTCCCGTACCCTCATCCAAATCGCCGAGCAGGTGGGCGTCAAGGTCATCGCAACCAACGACTTCCACTACCTCACGCGCGAGGACGCGCCGGTTCAGGATGTCGTCATGTGCATCGGCACGAACTCCAAGATCGACGACCCGAACCGCATCCGCATGGAGGGTTCGGAGTTCTACATGAAGACCGAGGAGGAGATGCGGGCCCTGTTCCCGTATTGCCCCGAGGCCTGCGACAACACCCTCGAGATCGCCGAGAAGTGCAACGTCGAGCTCGACTGGGACAGCATCATCCTGCCGAACTACCCCCTGCTCGATCCGGGCGAGACCCATGAGAGCCAGTTCCGTCGCGAGTGCGAGGAGGGCCTCGCCAAGCGCTACGGCGACGATTGGGACGGGCGCGAGATCGGCGGCGTCGACATCCGCGAGCGCTTCGAGTTCGAGTACAAGGTCATCTGCGACAAGGGCTTCGCCGCGTACTTCCTCATCGTCGCCGAGTACGTCCGCTGGGCCAAGCAAAACGGCATCGGCGTCGGTCCGGGCCGTGGTTCGGCTGCGGGCGCCCTGGTCGCCTACGCCATGGACATCACCACCTTCGACCCACTATCGAACGGCCTCATGTTCGAGAGGTTCCTCTCTCCCGAACGTACCGAGATGCCCGATATCGATATGGACTTCGACGATGAGCGGCGCCTCGAGGTCATCGAGCATGTTCGACAGCTCTATGGCCCCGAGAAGGTCACCCACGTCATCACCTACTCCACCATCAAGGCCAAGCAGGCCATTAACGACGCTGCCCGCGTTCTGGACTATCCCGTCTACATGGGGCAGCGCCTGTCCAAGATGGTCTCCGCCGACCCGGGCGTGAAACTCAAGCAGGTGCTCGAGAAGCAGCCGGGCAAGGAGGACCTGTACAACCCCGATTTCGTCGAGGCATATCAAAAGGACGAGGATGCCCGCCGCATCATCGACACGGCGCTGTCCATCGAGGGCCTCACGCGTGGCGAGGGCGTGCACGCCTGCGCCGTTCTGATCTGCCGCGATGCGGTCAACGAGCACGTGCCCACCAAGCTCGATACCAAGGGCGGCGTCGAGATCACCCAGTACGAAGGCCACACGGTCGCCGACATGGGCCTGCTCAAGATGGACTTCCTGGGCCTGCGCACCCTCACGGTCATCTCCAAGGCCAAGGCCAACATCAAGAAGAGCTTCGGCATCGATATCGACGTCGACGCCATCCCCTTCGACGACCCCAAGATCTTCGAGCTCATGAGCTCCGGCCGCACCGCCGGCGTGTTCCAGGTCGAGTCCGCCGGCATGACGGCCACGATCAAGAACATGAAGCCCACCGAGTACAAGCACGTCGTCGCTCTGATTGCCCTGTACCGCCCGGGCCCCCTGGGCGCCGGCATGGTCACGAGCTACATCAACCGCATGAATGGCAAGGAGCCCGCAGTCTCCTACGACCCGCGCCTCGACGGCATCCTGGGTGAGACCTACGGCACCATGGTCTACCAGGAGCAGGTCATGCTCATCTCGGTCGAGATGTGCGGCTTCTCCAAGGGCGAGTCGGACTCGCGCATCCGTAAGCCCGTGGCCAAGAAGAAGATCAAGATGCTCACCGACCAGGTCTTCAAGTGGTCCGACGGCGAGGATGAGACGATCTACGACCACTGGATGAACGGAGCGGAGAAGAACGGCTATAAGCGCTCGGTCGCCCAGAAGATCTGGGACGACGTTCTCGAGTTCGCATCCTACGCGTTCAACAAGTCCCACTCCGCCGGCTATGCGATCCTGGTCATGCAGACCGCCTGGCTCAAGGCCCATTATCCCAACGAGTACATGGCGGCCGTGCTTACCTCCTACACGGGCAAGACCGACAAGATCGTGCATTACGTCTCCGCTTGCCGTCACGACGGCATCGCCGTCCTGCCCCCGGATATCAACGAGTCCGGCACCGAGTTCACGGCGACCCCGGAGGGCGTGCGTTTCGGCCTGGCCGGCATCCGCGGCGTGGGCGAGGGCGTGACCCAGGCGATCATCGAGGAGCGCGAGAAGGGCGGCCCCTTCAAGAACCTGCACGACTTCGTCGAGCGCGTGGATTCGAGCCAGGCCAACCGTCGCGTCATCGAGGCGCTCATCAAGGGCGGTGCCTTCGACTCGACGGGTTATCCGCGTCGTCAGCTCATGCACTTCGTCGATCGCGACAACCCCGAGAACATCATCGATGCCGCGGTGAAGCGCCAAAAGGACCGCGCCGCCGGCCAGACCTCGCTTTTCGATGTGTTCGGCGATGTCGAGGGGTCCGGTTTCGAGGTCATCGTCCCCGAGCCCGACGGGCAGGAGTGGGATCGACATATGAAGCTCTCCTTCGAGAAGGAGGTGCTGGGCATCTACGTCTCCGACCACCCTCTGCGTCCGTATGAGTACGCGCTCGCCAAGGCGCGCGAGTTCACGCTGTCCCAGATCGACACCGGCTTCGAGACCATGGGCCCCACCGGCAACGCGGTGAACCAGGAGATCCCCGAGGGCAAGCCCTATTGGTGGGCGGGCATGGTCTCGGGTGTGGGCAAGCGCGTCACCAAGAACGGCGACCCCATGGCCATCGTGCAGCTCGAGGACATGGAGGGCGAGGCGACGGTCGTCGTGTTCCCCAAGACGTACAAACAGTGCGAGGGCTACCTGTACGGCGAGGTCGACCCCGAGACGGGCGCGCAGCTCTCCGATGCCTTCATCCGCGTCAAGGGCAAGCTCGAGCGTTCCGATCGCGGCGACCAGATCATCGCCCAGGAGATCGAGCCGCTCGTGCTGAACGAGGAGAGCAATCGTCCCAAGGTCTTCGAGATCATGGTCCCGAGCTCGCGCTTCTCGCAGTCCAACATGGCGCGTTTGGCGACGGTCCTGAACACCAACCCTGGTGGCGACCGCGTGGAGCTGTTCATCGAGCAGGCGGATGGCCAGACCATGCGCGCCGAGATCCCCACACGCGTCAACGCCCGCTCGATCCCGCTGATCGCCGAGGTCAAGGGCATCGTGGGCAATAAGGGTCGCGTGACGGTGATCTAGCTGTTATGCCCGTTCAACTTTTCTGATCCTGCATCCCTGTTTCCAGCTTCGGACCCAAATTAATACCATCGGAAATTGCTTGCACCGTTCACCGAATCATTGACGGCTCTTGATGTCGCTTAATTGGAGATGGGTATACGCTTATTGACAAATAAGGAGGTTAAGGAATTTCCCAAGATGTTATCGAGAAAGGGAGGGCGTGCATGAATGATAAGGTGAAGAAGGGCTTGGCGGTTGCCTGCCTGGGCGTCGCTCTTGTTTCGGGGGGTGCAACGGCCGCTTTGGCGACCACCGCCAGTTACAGTGCCAAGCTTCCCGGCATGCAAGGGAATGTGACGATTGCCACGGGAAGGAAGTCGTCGTCATCTTCGGCGTCTGCCACGACAAAACCGACTCGGATCGAATGTGGATCTGCTTGGCAGTGGCTCGATGATACCAATGGTCGTGCGAGTGATTCGAAGCTGACGTACGCAGGAGATACGATTAGGCTCTCGTACTACAACAAGTCCGCCCGCAGTGGAATCAGTTTACGCGCCTGTACGGATGGCTGGAAGGATCCGAGTATCATCAACGGTTCCGTTGATTTCGGATAGTGCCATTCGGTTGATCGGATTCAATCTTGGGGAATGACTGTTGCTTGGAGGGCTTGTCACATGCGATGAGCCCTCCTCTTGTTGAGGAAGGACTTGCGTAGCGTGAACGGCATTCTCAAGCTTCAGCTCAGACGACTTTTGTCCAGTACGGGGTTCTATGCAGCGTTATTTGTTTCTATTGGCTTTGCCGTGGTGGGGTTTGTCGAGACGTGCGTTGCGTTTTGGGGGGCAGATGTTTCAGATCTCCCTCATGCCGCCAGTGCTTGGGGTTTCAATATGGAAGAGATACGCGTGCAGAGCCTGAGGGTTTACGTGTACTTCGCGATGAGTATCCTCGCAGCGTTTCCGATGTGTGGCTTGATAACTCGGGATATAAAATCGAATACGGTTCCCTGCATCGTAGTGCGTGGGGGTGCAAAGGCTTACATTTTGTCGAACGCCACGCTTGCTTTTCTCAGTGCGTTTTTTATTGTGCTGATAACGGGTGTGGTTTCCCAGCTGCTTGCCATCTTGGTGTTCCCCCTTCACGGTGACTTGGCGGTCAATATCAATTTGCCTTTGTATCGGACGGGTTACGATCCCTACATCTTTCTTGATTCAATGAGGATGTCACACCCGTTTATGCGTAATGCTGTCTTCATTGTCTACATGTCCTTATGGTCTGGTTTAATGGGGCTCATTTCATATGGTTTGACGTTTTGGAATAAGGGAAATCTGCTTTCTTCTCTTTGTGCGCCTGCCATCGCGTCTTTGAGCCTATGGTATGTAATTCCTGCACTATTCCAGCACGATTACGTGCTCGTTCATTTCGCATATCTCTTTCCGTCATATCAGTCTTTGCCGTTTAGCATGGTGGTGTTTGTTGCGATTCCGCTCTCTATGCTTGCTGTTTCTGTGCTTCTGATCGTTGTCCCCATCGTTACGAAGCGCGAGGTATTCGTATGAAACTAATCGCTCATATTATTAAGGGAAGTGTGGGGCCTGTTGTCTTCCTGTTTGCTTTTGTGTCGATTGCTCGTTTTGTTGAGTGGTGTGCTCTCGGTCCTGAGATGTTTTATGGTGCAAACTTCTACGAAGCATATTCGTTGTTCAATACGACGAGCTTTACGGCGTTTGTGCTGTGTCCCATATATTTGGTTCTTCTACAGAAGTTGTATCTCTCTGCGTTCGATTGTCTCATCGTTGTGAGGCACGGCACGCGTTTGCGTCTTATGTGCTCTGCATGCGGCCTCATCCTGTCCTCCTCCCTTCTTTTTTCGGTTGAGGTTGATATCCCTTCGGTATTGGGTCTTGCTCTTATCGGTGTGCCGTCATTTGACATGTTGTACGTGTTCCTATCGGTTATCGCACATGCAGTGTTCTTTTTCGCGTGCGCGTTGGTGTTTTTGTCTGTGAAGCTTCTCAATACCCCACAGTTCTTTGCGTATCTCGCCGTTTTGTTGCTAGGAATCTGGGATTTTATGGCGGCGGGTGTGCCGGGTGGCGGTGTGCCGTGCTTTGCTTGGTCGAGAACATTTTTACCGTTTTCGCTCGATCCATTGGGGGTCGTTATTCAGCTGGTTCCGCTATTCGTTTTGACCGCATGCGCCGCCGTCTCTCTATTATTCTCAATCCAATCGGCTGATTTCGTATTAACGGGCAGCAGTGACATTATTTAGATGGGAGATTTAGATGGTCTCGTCGGATACGGTGTATGTGAAAAACGTAAGTAAGGAGATGTCCAAGCGCTTGGTCTTGGATGATGTTACGGTGACGTTTGGGCCTGGAAAGATCTATGGACTATCTGGTCCAAACGGATCCGGAAAGACGATGCTTCTTAGGGCTATTGCTGGACTCATTCATCCCGATCGGGGGGAGGTCATCGTATTCGGTGACCGAATCGGCAGAGATGTTTCATTCCCCTCTAAAATGGGTCTTACTCTTGGCGCAATGGGGTTGTTTGCCGACAAGACTGGCTTGGACAATCTGCGTCTTCTTGCTTCTGTCCGTGGACTTATTACTGATGTGGAAATTAGAGATTCCATGGCGCGGGTTGGGCTCGACCCGGATGATAGACGCTTGTATGGAAGTTATAGCTTGGGCATGAAGCAGCGGCTCTGTATCGCCCAGGCAATTATGGAGCGTCCGAAACTTATATTGCTTGATGAGCCGACGAACGCGCTTGATTTCGATGGTAAGAATCTAGTGCGCCGACTTGTGAGGCGGGAACGAGATCGCGGTGCAACGATTATCGTTGCGTCACACGACAAGGAAGATCTTGACTACCTTTGTGAAGCCAAGTATTTCCTGTATGACGGGCGCTTGAGCGGGAATGGGCGAGATGACTAATGCTAAGAAGGCTCTGTTGGGGGCATCGACAGTCATCCTATTGATTGTTTGCATTGCTGGCTCATTCCTTACTAGGGGCAGTTTTTCCGATGTGAATGAGGTCGGAATCGACAAACTTGCGTATCTTTCATCCCCTTTGAGTTCTTATGAGTTCTCTGAAGATAAGGATGCCGTTGCGTATGTTAATGAGCAGTTTGAGTCCGCCGACCTTATTGTCGCCTGTTCATATACGGGCGCAAGGAGGTATTCGCGGCACGCGTTTGTCTCGGAGGTGGAGGTTAATCGAGTTTTGAAGGGAAGCCTTGCGAGCGATTCTTGTGTTGCGGAGGTTATCGAGCCCGTCACGGTTGTGCGTGACGATGAACTGGGCATCTGTCTTGCACCCGATGCCACGTACATATACGGAGCGCCCATGATGGTTGAAGGTGGCTCTTACATGCTTTTCCTGAGGGCTTACAAGGGTGACGGCGTGGCAACAAGGTACACATTTGTCGACTCGCCGTTTTCAATGCTCCGCCTAGACGGCGATCCGTGTACACAGGGAATGGACGAACGCTATCTGGCAAAAGATGAGTTGCAGACGTGCTCGATTATTGTCGACAGTGAACAAACCGGCGCTGTGTACGCTGCGGCTGTTGAGGAGATTTTGAATCGCGTATCAAAGGAATAGTCGCCTTGAAAGATGACGGGGTCGTGCCTAATCACAAATCGGGAGAAACGAGAAGCCGCATGCTAGCTGTCCCACCAGGTGATTTAATGACGTGCGATCCTCCGCTCATATCTACTTGAACAGGGCGTGTCCCGTTGTGGGTGGGATAAAACGCGAAAGAGTGCTTCGTGTAAGATGTGCACGCGTTAGGGCATACTAGGGAATGGTTGCATCTGCAGCGAAGTCTGAAAGGATTGATACATATGGCTACGTTTTTCAAGAATGACGAGATGGGCAAGTTCCTCGCCGCCGTCGACGCCGACATGGTCGCTCCGGCCGGTTACACCGAGGTTGTCGCCAATTCCGTCGACGCCGCGGTCGAGAAGCACGTTCCGTCCATCGAGCTCCAGCGTGAGGGTCATGTTCTGAACGTGACCGTCGGCGAGGTCGAGCATCCCATGGAGGACGCACACTACATCGAGTGGATCGCGCTCGAGGCCGCCGGCCGCCTGGAGATCCATTACCTCAAGCCCGGCCAGGCCCCGACCACGTTCTTCGCGGGTGGCGTCAAGACCGGCATCGTCTACGCTTACTGCAACCTCCACGGCCTGTGGAAGGCGGAGTTCTAAGATTCCGCCAAGGGCCGTGCGGCCCGTGCCTTGTGGTGCGAACGTATCTACGCGGGTGGCGAGGGGCGTAACGGCTCCTCGCCACCCGTTATTTGCATCATCTCCCGACGTGACGGTTGTCGCATGGTGCAATGTGAGCAAGAAAGGTTGACCCCACCGATGAGAATCGCCCTGGCCCAGATCGGCGCCCGCCTTGGAGATTTCGACGGCATCTGCTCTCGAGTCGAGCAGCAGGTGCACCTGGCACAAGATGCCGGGGCCGACCTTTTGTGCGTGCCCGCGCCCCTGATGTGCGGTGTCACGCCGGGGGCACTGGTCGACTACCCGAACTACGAACATGACCTGCTGAGGGCCCTCGATCGGCTCGCGGCGGTCTGCGACGCGGCCGGTGTGGCGTGCATCGTCCCCGCCGTGCTCTCCTTGGAGGTCGGCCAGTTGTTCGAGGCGTTTTTGCTGCGCCGCGGACGTGTGGTGCCGCTGCGTCTGACTATGATCAGGCATCAGGAGGGCGTTCCCGTCTCACCGTGGTCACCGCCGGTGTTCGACATCGCGGGCACGCGCATCGCGGTGACGTTCGACGCCCAGCGCGATCTTGCGTCCCTTCCCGGTGGTTGCGACCTGCTGCTCCATTTCCCCGTCAACGGTCTGGACGTGACGGATTGCGATTCTGCGGCGGCCGCCTCGCTTCCTGCGGGTCAGATGACGGAGCGGGTCGCGCGTGCTGGGATTTGGATGGCGTGCATGGCCCCCATCGGCGGTTATGACGATGCAGTCTATACGGGTGGTTCCTATGTGCTGGACGACGGGGGACGTGTCGTCGCCCTTGCACCGTGTTTCGAGGAGTCCCTGCTGGTGCAGGACGTGGTGCGCGGGGTGCCCTGCGAGGCGGTTGAGGATCGCAAGATCCCGCGCTTCGATCGCGGCACCTGGATGTGGAACGGCTTGCGCCTGCATCTGCGGGATTCGGTCGCAGCGCAGGGCGCCGGGCGCGTGCTGGTCGCCTTGGACGGTGGCCTGGCGAGCAGTCTGCTCGCGTGTCTGGCCGTCGATGCCCTGGGGTCTCGGTCCGTCATCGCGCTGCATGTCGAGCATGATGGGGCACCCGATGGCACCGCCCAGGAGCTCCATGCCTTGCGCTCCCGCCTCGCGCGGGAGGTGGCCTCGCGTCTTCACATTCGCATGGTCGAGCGCGTCGCCCCCGATATTCGTCCGTTGTTGGATGGCGATGAACCCGGCAACCCCGGCATCTCCGTCCCAACCGCACAGGCGCGCGTCGACGCCCTGATGATGGAGGATGTCGCTCAAATCGAGCATGCGATGCCACTCAGCGCCCTCACTAAGACCGATTACGCGTTGCGCCCGCGGGTTGGCGCACGTGCTAACGTTGCGACGCTTGCGCCCTTCGGCGATGTGTACCTGACGTCGTTGGAGTGGCTCGCCCGCGCACGGAATCGCATTTCAGCGGTCCTTCCCGAGGAGCTGCTCGGTCTCAACGCCGTCGCCGGCGACATGGCCGCCGTCCTGCGGGATGCGGTGTGCCAGCTCGGCGCCGACGGCGATATCGCCGATCGAGCGCTGTCCTCGCTGCTCGCGCTCGACCCCTCTCAGATCGACGGTGCACTCGAGGCACATGTCGACCGCAATACCGTTCTGGACGATCTGCCGCTGTTCGCAAGCGATCCGGAGTCGGCGGCCCTCATCCTGATGATCGTTCGGTCGGGAGAGGCGTCGCGGCGCCTTCTGCCGTCGTGCCCGATCGTGTCGTCCCGCTCATTTGTGGAGCGCGCCTGGCCGTCGATGCTCGGCTGGTCGGACATGGGCAGGCATGGGCAGGAGCGGCTTCGTGCGGCAGATTTGGCAGATGTGGAGTTCCATCGCCTCGAGAAGCGCGGTGCCGCTCGCGCCGAACGTGCCCGGGGTGAGATCATGGACATGCTGGCCGACTTGCTCGGCATCACGCCGGAGCAACGCCGCGAGCTCATGGGCGAGGAAGGACTCGAGCGCATGGGCGAGCAGCTCAAGGATGCCGAGCGGTCCGTCCGGGAGGCGCTGGGGCGGATGGCCTCCGAGGGGCTCGGACCCGAGGCGTTCGGGCTCGGGTCGCAAGACGGCGACGCTGGCGCGTCCGGGCGCGCGGGCTTCTTCTCCCTGAACTAAAATCGCTCCTCATCCTGTCCGCATGCATGGTATAGTAGAACAAACGTTCGAGATATCAAGGAGACGGATTGGTCATATTGGGGATCGACCCGGGTTTGGCTAACACCGGGTGGGGCATCGTTGAGGAGCGTCGCGGCGAGGTGCGCTGCCGGGCATACGGTTGCATCGAGACCTCGTCCGGTTCTGACTTGGCGGCGCGCTTGCGGCGCATCGCCGACGAGCTTACCGCCGTGGTCGATCGCTATCGCCCGCAGGAGGCGGCTGTGGAGGGCATCTATTTCGGCGCGAATGTTCGTTCCGCCATACCCACCGCCCATGCCCGCGGCGCCGCTCTCGTCGCGTGCTCCCTGTGCGGGGTCGAGGTGGGGGAGTACACCCCCATGCAGATCAAACAGGCCGTTGTTGGCACGGGCGCCGCTGATAAGACGCAGGTCACCTATATGGTTCGCACGTTGCTCCATCTCGATCACGACCCAAAGCCCGACCATGCCGCGGATGCACTGGCGTGCGCGGTGTGCCATGCGCACCTGCATCGGACGCGGGAATTGAGCGGTGGTGCCTACACGCAAGAGAAGGGAAACCCCTACGCATGATCTCGATATTGAATGGCACGCTCATCGAGGCGACCGCGGGAACGGCCGTCATCGATGTGAGCGGCATAGGCTTCGAACTCGGCATCTCTGCAACCACCGCCTCGAGCCTCGTGCAGGTCGGCTCGCCCACTCGCCTGTACACGCGCATGGTTGTGCGTGAGGATTCGTGCACCCTGTTCGGGTTCGCCACAAAGGACGAGCGTACGATGTTCGACAAGCTGGTCTCGGTAAGCGGCGTGGGCGCCAAGCTCGCCCTTGCGATTCTGTCCTCATTTACGGTGCCCGAGCTGTATACGCTGGTGATGATGGAGGACGACAAGGGAATGGCGACCGTGCCGGGCGTGGGCAAAAAGACCGCGCAGCGTCTGATTCTCGAGCTCAAGGGTGTTTTCGAGAAGGACCGTTCGCTCGCCGGTTCGGCTGCCCCCACCGCGCCGCTGCCGTTTGCCCCCGCCGCGCCCGCGGCTCCTTCGGCGATTGAGGATGCCACGGCGGCCCTGCTCTCCATGGGCTTCACCGCTGCGGAGGTCACGCTGGCACTCGATGGGTATGATGGCAAGGATATGCGCGTCGAGGAGCTATTGGCTTCGGCGCTCAGGCGGCTGGGAATGGAATCGTGATGTGGGAAGTAGACGAGTCGACTGACCTGTGGGGCGATGCGCCGTCCCGCCATGCGGCGGGAGGCGAGACGGAGCGGTTCGTGACGGGGGAGCTCACCTCCGACGATCTCGACGTCGAGCGCGGCCTGCGTCCGCAGCGCCTTGAGGACTATTGCGGACAGGAGCATATCAAGCAAAGCCTGCGCATCCTCATCGAGGCCGCGCAGAGCCGAGGGGAGAGTCTCGATCATGTGATCTTCTCGGGTCCTCCGGGTTTGGGCAAGACCACGCTTGCCGCGGTCGTTGCAAACGAGATGGGCGCTCAGATCAAGACGACCTCGGGGCCCGCCATCGCCCGCACGGGAGACCTTGCGGCGATTCTCACCAATTTGCAGCCGGGTGACGTCCTGTTCATCGATGAGATCCATCGCCTCAACCGTCAGGTCGAGGAGATTCTGTACCCGGCGATGGAGGACTTCTCCCTCGATATCGTGATCGGCAAAGGGCCCGCCGCCCGATCGATTCGCTTGGATATCCCTCACTTCACGCTTGTGGGCGCCACCACGCGCTCCGGTATGCTCACGGGTCCGCTGCGCGATCGTTTCGGCATCTCGTATCGCCTGGATTACTACGGCATCGAGGACCTGGCCGATATCGTTTGTCGCTCTTCGAGCATCCTCGGCGTGTCGATCGATCGAGAGTCCGCAAAGGAGATCGCCTCGCGTTCCCGCGGTACGCCTCGCCTTGCGAACCGCCTGCTTAAGCGCGTGCGTGATTACGCCCAGGTTCGCGGTGAGGGGTCCATCGAGCTCGGTATCGCTCAAGAGGCGATGCGCTTCTTCGAAATCGATGAGCTCGGCTTGGATTGGATGGATATCCGCATCCTCGAGACGCTGTGCAAGACGTTCCGCGGTCGCGCTGTCGGTCTGTCGACCCTTGCGAGCGCAACGGGTGAGGACGCCAACACGCTCGAGGATGTTTACGAGCCCTATCTGCTGCAATGCGGCCTGATCGTCCGCACTCCGCAGGGCCGTATGGCAACGCCTGCGGCGTTTGAGCATCTGGGAGTCGAGGCCCCCGGATTGTAAAGCCCGTGGTGCATGATTGGCCGTGCTATCCTGAACGCGTTACATGACTGAAGAGAAGGGACCCTTCATGCCGACTGATATCGAAATCGCCCACTCTGTTGCGCCGTTGCCGATTCAGCAGGTCGCTGAGGCAGCCGGTGTCGATCCCAAGCATCTGATTCCTTACGGTTTCGACAAGGCCAAGGTGGATTACTCGCTGCTCAACGAGCCGAGCGACCACGAGGCCAAGCTCGTCCTCGTCACTGCCATCAACCCCACGCCCGCAGGCGAGGGCAAGACCACGACGACCATCGGTCTGGCCGACGCTCTGCGTCGCCGTGGCGTCAAGAGCGCCGTCGCGCTGCGCGAGCCCTCGCTCGGTCCGGTCTTCGGTGTCAAGGGCGGCGCCGCCGGCGGCGGATACGCCCAGGTCATCCCCATGGAGGATATCAACCTCCACTTCACTGGCGACTTCCATGCCATCGGTGCTGCCAACAACCTGCTCGCCGCCATGCTGGACAACCACATCCAGCAGGGCAATGCGCTCGGCATCGACGTCAAGCGCATCACTTGG
>X13_Wolf__coassemble_196_pt1 | contig 15037 bp, 15 predicted proteins | sample X13_Wolf__metabat2_high_PE_009 | metagenome-assembled genome bin X13_Wolf | reverse complement strand
GCTCCGCCCAGCATGAGCGACGGAGCTTAATCAAGTTGTAAGTTGCGTTAAGAATTTCTCAAGCGTCTTGTTCTGGGGCCCTGTCCGCATCGCGACATTGCAAACCCCATCGTTATTTGCGCAATTTGTACCTGGCACCAATTGAGACGTAGCGCCGACTGAGGCTACTCCTTGAAGAGATAGCCGACGCCGCGGACGGTGGTGATATGCGCGGCGATAAGGGGACCGACCTTGCTGCGGATACGGCGGATGTGGACGTCCACGGTACGGGTGCCGCCGCAGTACTCGAAGCCCCATACGCGATGCAGCAGGACCTCTCGGCTGTACGCGCGATTGGGGTGCGTGGCCAAAAAGCTCAGCAGCGAATACTCCATGAGCGTGAGGTCGACAGGCTCGCCATCGAGCGATACCTGATAGGTGGCAAGGTTGATGGTGAGGTTATCCACGGTGAGCACTTCATCGACCGGAGCAGCCTCGCACTCGCCCAAAAGCTGGCGTGCGCGAACCTCAAGCTCGGCCTCTCCCGCACCCGAACAGATGAAATCGGCGCGGACCTGGGAGGGAAGGCGCATCTCGGCGATATCTTCCTCGTCGACGACCAGCAGCATAGGCGCTCCGCCGCGCGACTCGAGCCACTTGGCCATGGCGTCCACGCGATCGGGACGAACGCCGTCGGCGTCGAGAACCAACAGGTCGAAGTCGTGCGCCGCGGCAGGCGAATCGGGCGTGGCAACGTGCACCTCGACGCCGAGAGACGTCGAGAGCGTCCTGATGAAGTCATGCAGCCGCGTTGTGCGGGCCATGAACAGCACTGTCTTTTCCGCCATGAGCTCACCTCCGTAGGCGTCATCTTATCAAAACGACGTGCGCCTCGAATCGCACGGGCCGGTTACGAGTTGGCCAGGTAGTGCCTGAGCTCCCACTCGGTGACCGTGGAGTTGAAACGCTCCCATTCCGCACGCTTCTTCTTGAGGAAGAACGAGTGGATGTGCTCGCCCAGGGCGTCCTTCATGAAGTCGGAGCTCTCGAACACATCAAGCGCCTCGTCGAGATTGCTCGGCAGGGGCTCGATACCGCGGGCGCGCAGCTCGGACTCCGGCAAGCGCAGCAGCTCGGACGTTGCCTCCTCGGGCAGCTCGAGCCCACGCTTGATACCGTCCAGGCCAGCGGCAAGCGTCACCGTGTTCACCAGATACGGGTTTGCCATCGGGTCGGGACTGCGGAGCTCGATGCGGGCCGCAGCCTGCTTACCGGGCTTGTAGATGGGCACGCGGATCATGGCGGCGCGGTTGCGCATGCCCCAGGTGGCAAAGCGCGGGCCGTTGCCCGCACCGGCGGACAGGCGCTTGTAGGAGTTCACCGTGGGGTTGGTGATGGCGCTGATCTCGGACGCATGGGCGAGGATGCCGGCCATGTAACTCTTGGCGATCGGCGACAGATGGTTTTGCGAATCGTCACCCCAGAACACGTTGTTGCCCTCGCGGTCGAACAGCGACTGGTGCAAAAACATCGCCGAGGACGAGCCCTTGGCGATGGGCTTGGGCATGAAGCTCGCATGGATGCCGGCCTCGTAGGCGCATGTGCGGATCACGTGCTTGGCCGTCATGATCGCATCGGACATGGTGAGGGCTTCGGCATGGCGCATCGAGATACCGTGCTGCGAGTGTCCGGAGCTGTGGAAGGTGTACTCGATGGGGATACTCATCTTCTCGAGCATGAGCACCGTGGAGCGGCGCAGGTCGCGGGCGGAGTCGGACGGCGAGAGGTCGAAATAGCCCACGGCGTCCAACGGCTCGGGGGTGTGTTCGTCGGGAAAGTAGTAAAACTCCAGTTCGGCACCGACGTTCATGATATAGCCGAGCTTTTCGGCACGATAGAACATGCGGCGCAGGCACTCTCGGGAATCGCCGGCGAACCGCTGGCGATCGGGGGTGCACACGTCGCAGAAGATGCGGGCCGCACCGTCGTGCGTGGGACGCCAGGGCAGGATCTGGAAGGTCGATGGATCGGGGAAAGCCAGCATGTCCGCTTCGTCGGGCGTGGTGAAGCCCTCGATGGCCGAGCCATCGAAGCCGATGCCCTCCTCAAATGCGACCTCAAGGTCCTCCGGGCTGATGGCGAAGCTCTTGAGGCGGCCGAGCACGTCGGTGAACCACAGGCGGATGAAGCGGATATCGCGCTCCTCGACGGTGCGCAGGACAAAGTCGATGTACTGCTGCTGATCCATTGCCAGACCTTTCACAAAGCACGGTTGCTGCGACTTCCCATAGTCGCACACGTATGTTTCAACGCGGTTACGCCTCATTTGGGGACAGGTACTAATTGGGACTTTCACCGCGGCCAAGCACGGGTCGCGCCGCCCGCCCCCATGGGCCGAAATGGCTCATTTTGTACCTGTCCCCAATTGGCGTGCTAGGGGCGCTCGTCGAGGATGCCGGTACGGTAGGCCTCGAGCAGGGCCCGCAGGTCGCTGATCTGCTCGCGAATCTGCACACCCGTGTCGGTGTCGCTCACCATGCGACGGCGCTCGGCCACATCGAAGCGGTCGGTCTCGCTCACGATATCGGCGTTGCGCGTGAGCACGGCCTCAACGCTCTCGAACGCCTGGTGCGCCTTGAGACGGCACCCGCGCGAGCTCGAGATGAGGGTGTACCCAGCAATCCCCGTCTTAGGGTGATACGCGCTGCAAAAACCGCCGTCGATCACGAGCAGGCGCCCGTTCGCGCGAATGGGCTGCTCGCCCTCTGCCGTGTGGACGGGCGTATGCCCGTTCACGATATGCCCCGAACCCGCGGACACGCCGAACTCCGCCATGATGGCATCGCACGTCGCCTCGTCCTTGGTCAGCTCGAAATAGGGGTCCATGGGCTCGATCCAGCAATCCGGATCGTCAATATAGGAACGCTCGAAGGTCTTTACCAAACGGCCGCTCGCCGGGGACTTCATGCCGATCCAGAGGTACCACATCCAGTCGAGCGAATCCTCGTCGCGCTCGCGCCAGGCACGACGCGCGATCTCATCGCAGAAGTCGAGGTAATCGCGGCCGCTGCGCCAGGTGCTCAGGCAGTTCATACTCGAGAACGTGCCGTCCTCGTTCAGCGGGACGCAACCGTGGAACAGCAGGTTGTGATTGCGCACCAGGTACATGGAACCGTGGCTGTAGAGGAACTCGATATGGCGGCGCAGGTGGTCGGCGCTCGTGAACTCCGCCACGAGCTTCTCGACGATCCGCGCCTCCTCGGGCGTAAGCTCATAGGGATGCTCCGGGTCGAGCGTGGGGAAATCGCGCGTGGCGAGCTCGTGTACCGTGCCGTCGTACAGCTCGACGGTCCCCGCCTCGACGTAGATGCGCTCGAGCAGCAACCGGTCGTGCATGTCGAAGCTCCCGTGGCGCATGATGATCTGCCCCTCGAGCTTGAACAGCAAGACGTTCACGGCCTTCACCAACGGCGTGAGCTTGGCAGCCAAGCCGGTCGCGCTATCGGGAACCGGCTCGTAGGTGCGCTCGGCAAACGCCACGAGCTCGCGCAGGGAGATGCCGTAGTCGTTTTCCAAAATCTCGAAATTGCCATAGCGCAAGTTATTGCGCAGGACCGTGATGATGCACGCGGGCTGACCGGCGGCCGCCCCCATCCACAGCAGGTCGTGATTGCCCCACTGGATGTCCAGCGAGTGGTACTCCATCAGGCGATCCATGATCTTGGAGGCCCCGCCGCCGCGGTCGAAGATATCGCCCACCAGATGCAGATGGTCGATGACCAAGCGCTTGATGAGATCGGACAGCGAGCAGATGAAGTCCTCGCCCGCATCGGTCTCCAGGATCGACGCGATGATGCGCTCGTGATAGCGCACGCGGTAGTTGTTCTCATCGGGGTGCGTGTGCAGCAGCTCGTCGATGATGTAGGCATAATCGCGCGGGATGGCCTTGCGGACCTTGGAGCGCGTGTAACGGCTGGACAGGGAGCGCGCCACCACCAGCAGGCGCTCGAGCATGACCTTGTACCAGCTCGGCGTCGCGATGTGTTGCAGATGCGCGAGCGCGAGCTTTTCATGCGGGTAGTAGATGAGGGTGCACAGGTCGCCCTTTTCTTCCTCGGAGAGCTCGTCGCCAAAGATATCGTCCACGTGCTCGCGCACCACGCCCGAGCAGTTGTTGAGGATATGCAGGAACGCCTCGTATTCACCGTGCAGGTCGCTCATGAAATGCTCGGTGCCCTTAGGCAGGTTGAGGATTGCCTGCAAGTTGATGATCTCGGTGAACACCGATTGCTGCGTGGGAAATTGCTCCGAGAGCAGGCGCAGGTACTTGAGAGATTGGTCGGCGCGGGCGATCATGGCGCTGCGCCTCCTTTCTGCTGGACGGCAGACATGTGTTTTCAGATTACCACTCCCCGCCGATTCGCCCCCAAGAGCCAATCGGGGACAGGCACGAAATTGCGTATGGACGCGAAAAAGCCCCCGCGATGAACGGGGGCTTTCGAGCGTTGTGCATATGACGCGGAGAGACGGCACTCCCGATGCGAGAGAGCCCGAGTCGATCTTGAGACCCTCACCCCGGGGGCGCCTTCGGAACTCCCGATGTAAGAGGGCCCGAGGCTCACCGCCGCTCAACCGAGATGTTCTTGGAAAGGCGGTCGGCGATGGAATCGGCGCCCTCGCAGGCCGGGCACGTCGAGCGCTTGGAAGTCGCGCAGCTCGCACATGATCCACCGCATGACCCGGCGCTCGCACAATCACCGCACGTGCCCTTTTTACGCACGCGCACAACCACAAGAATAAATGCAATTGCAACAATACTCAGAATTATGAAATCTATGGGTCCCATTATGCATTATTTCCTTTACGCGTTGAGTTCATGAGATCAAATTGTCGACTTTTGGCAACTTCATTCTCGCCAACGCGATCATATTCCCCGGCGAGCGCGGCAAAACACGAGATTCGCCCCTCGTAAAATGCCCCGCTACTCCCGAACTTCGATTTGATGTTACCAAAAGTCGACTGAATGACATCGGGACCTCGACGCTCGGCGCGCCTAGTTCCCCATCGCGGGCTGAGCGGCGGAATCTGCCGCTTCATCGTCCCACGCATAGCTCGGCATGGGGCGCAGCAGCTGGAAGACGATCGCAACCGCGAACGCCGCCGCAACGATGGTCCACACGCTGAACACGCCCTGGGCGGCCAGGTAGAACTGGTTGATCATGAGACCGACCACCCAAGCGAAGCCGCACTCGTAGGCCAGCGCGATGGCCGTCCACTTGCCCGAGTTCATCTGGGCTCGAATGGTGCCCATGGCCGCAAAGCACGGCGCGCACAGCAGGTTGAAGGCACCGAACGCGGCGATGGCGCCGGCGCTGGGGAACAGCGCTGCGAACGCGGCCCACAGGCTCGGATCGGTCTCGGTGGCGTCCACCAGATGCAGCAGCGAGGCCGCGGTGGACATGACGTTCTCCTTGGCGACCAGGCCCGTGACGGACATCGCCGTGGCCTGCCAGGAATCAAAGCCCAGCGGCGCGAACATCCAGCTCACGGCACCGGCGACAGTCGCGAGCAGCGAGTAGTCGGTGAACTCCTCGGGGATGCCCTCCATGGACGGCAGGCAGCCGAAGGAACCCTGGAACACGCCAAAGCTGGACAGGAACCACACGACGATGGTCGAGGCGAAGATAATGGTGAATGCCTTCTTGATGTAGGCGCCCACGCGCTCCCACACATGCAGCGCCCAGCTGCGCAGAGACGGCATGTGGTAAGCGGGAAGCTCCATCACGAACGGCGTGGGACGGCCTGCGAACAGGCGGGTCTTCTTGAGCATGATGCCCGAGACGATGACCGCGAACACACCGAGGAAGTAGAACAGCGGGGCGATCCAGCTTGCCTCGGCATCACCGATCAGCGCGCCCATGACCAGCGCAATGACCGGGAGCTTGGCGCCACAGGGAATGAACGTGGTGGTCATGACCGTCATGCGACGATCCTTCTCGTTCTCGATCGTCTTGGTGGCGAGCACGCCGGGAACACCGCAGCCCGTGGACACGAGCATGGGAATGAACGATTTGCCCGACAGGCCAAAGCGACGGAAGACGCGGTCCATGACGAACGCCACGCGCGCCATGTAACCGCAGTCCTCGAGGAAGGACAGCAGCACGAACAGCACGAACATCTGCGGGATGAAGCCAAGGACGGCGCCCACGCCGGCGACGATGCCGTCGCACACCAGGGAGATGACCATATCGGACGCGCCGGCGGCGGTGAGCCAGCCCTCAAAGAGCGCGGGGACGGACGGCATGGCGTTGCCGAAGAGCTCCCAGCCCTCACCGAAGAGGTTGTCGTTCACCCAGTCGGTCATGGCGGTGCCGAAGGTCGAAATGGCGAGGTAGTACACGGCGAACATGATGGCGGCGAAGATCGGCAGGCCGAGCCAACGGTTAGTCACGATGCGGTCGATCTTCTCGGAGGTGCTCATGCGAGCGGGGGCCCGGTGCAGGCAGCCGTCGACGATGTGCGCGATGAGGCCGTAACGCTCACCGGTGATGATCGACTCGGCGTCGTCGTCGCAATCGCGCTCGCACGCGGAGACGAGCTCCTCCACGCGAGATGCGGCCTCGCGCGAAAGGTTGAGCTCGGAGGTCGCCTCGGCATCGCGCTCGAAGAGCTTAACGGCGAAGTAGCGACGGCGAACAGGGTCGACGGAAGCCGGAATCAGGGCCTCGACCTGGGCGAGCACATCTTCGATCGAACGGTCGAACGCATGACACGGACCCGCGGCGCCGGCGTTGGAGACGGTCTTTGCCGCGCCACCCTTGACGCGTCCCGCGGCCTTGCGCGCCGCCGCGATGAGGCCATCGACGCCCTCGTTCTTGAGCGCCGAGATCATCACGACCGGACAACCCAGGCTCTTCTCGAGCGCGGCGATATCGATCTTGTCGCCATTCTTCTCAACCAGATCAGCCATGTTGAGCGCCACCACCACGGGCAGGCCCGTCTCGATGACCTGCAGCGCGAGATAGAGGTTGCGCTCCAGATTGGTGGCGTCGAGCACCTGGATCACGACGTCGGGCTCGCCGCCCATGAGGTAGTCGCGGCTCACGCGCTCCTCGGGGCTGTAGGGAGACAGCGAATAGATTCCGGGCAGGTCCGTGATGAGCACACCCTTGTCGCGCGACAGGGGCGCCTCCTTCTTCTCGACCGTGACGCCGGGCCAGTTGCCCACATAGCCGTTGGCACCGGTGATCAGGTTGAACAGTGTCGTCTTGCCGCAATTGGGGTTACCGGCAAGCGCGATGTGCAGTATTGGATTCGCCATGCGATCCTTCTTTTCTCTTGGCTTTGAAACGTGCTCGTTGCTGAGTCGGGCCGCGATTGAAATGCCACCTGACATCTCATATATGTTAGATTCGGCTAACTCTACCTGTAGAAATATGCCCGTTGCGGCGCCTTAGGCGACCTCAACGATGGCGGCCTCCTCCTTGCGAATGGACAACTCATAGCCGCGTACGGTGATCTCGACCGGGTCACCCAGCGGAGCGACCTTCACGACCTTGAACGGCGTGCCCTTGATGAGGCCCAAATCCATGAGGTGACGACGCAGCGCACCTTCACCATGGAGCTTGACGATGGTGGCGCTCTCCCCCACCTTCACATCTGCCAGCGATTTCATGCTTCCCCCTTTCTGCAGATCAAAGAACATCCCATGCGTCCTCGCACCCCGACCCGCGCGCGGACCATGCCGACACGACCCAGCGTGCAAACACCGCACCTTAGTGAACGACAAGCGGGTGCGCAGCTTTGCCTAGGCGGCCATGATGTGCTGCGCGACCTTGGAATCCAAGCCGAACCGCGCGCCCTTTACGAGCACGATGACGTTGGACGCCGAGGAGGAGACGACGTGCACCTCGGCGCCGTCGACAAAGCCGATCTCCTGCAGATGGCGTTTCATGTCCTCGTTGCCGCGCACTCGGCAGACCGTGACAGTCTCGCCCGCGCGGAACAGCGACAGCGGCATAGCCGAACCATGTTTCTGCATGACAAAGCACCTCCTGTGGAATGTTCACCTATGTAAACTAACACAGTGCGAGCACATTATGTCTGAGAAGTTTGCCAAGTGCTACATTTTTCACGATACAGAAGCGGCCTCCCACCCGGTTCGGATGGGAGGCCGTCACGCGTTACCGCCCCAGGCAGGGGGCGTCAGCGAGCACCCTCACTCGGCGCCCGGTTTTAGTAACCCCTAGATCGCGCAGGCTGCGTCGTAGGCGGTCTTGGTGGCGCAGGAGATGTCGCCGCCCTCCTCGCTGCAGTCGCCCACGAAGGTCCAGGCCACGCCGACCGCGTCGAGCGCGGCGGTTTCGAAGGCGACGCGCTTGGCGCCGATGGCCATGACGGCGTAGTCGATGGGCATGCGGACCCGAGAGCCGTCGGCGGTCTCGCACACGAGCTCGGTCGGGGTGATCTCGAGGACCTTGTGCTGCGTGAACTGCTTCACACCGCGGGCCTCGAAGTGCTCAAAGAGGGTCGGCTTGATAGTCGGACCCTCGTCGGCGGCGATGCTCTCGAGCATCTCGACAACGCTCACCTCGCAGCCCTCGTCCGCCAGCAGCTCGGCGGTCTCGCAGCCGACCATGCCACCGCCGATGACGGCGACCTTGCCGTAGACCTCGGCCGTGCCGGCCAGGACGGACCAGGAGTCCACCACGTTGGCGAGCTCGCGGCCGGGGATAGGCGGGCAGGCGCACTGGGCGCCCACGGCCACGATCACGTGGTCGAAGCCCGCGGCAGCCAGCTCCTCAGCGGTCGCCTCGTGGCCGAGCTCGAACTTCACGCCGGCATTGCGGGCCGCGGTCACGCTGTCCTGGACGGCGCGGCGCAGCTCGGCCTTGCGCGGGGGCACGCAGGCGATGTTGAGCTGTCCGCCCAGCTCGCAGGCGCGTTCGTACAAGGTGACGTCGTGGCCGCGCAGCGCGGCGACGCGAGCCGCCATGAGGCCGGCGATGCCGCCGCCGATGACGGCGACGCGGCGGGACACCTCGGCAGGCACGATATGACGCACCGTCTCATAGCCGTTCTCCGGGTTGAGGACGCAGGAGAGGCCCTCGCGACACTGGATGGCGTCGGTGCAGCCCTTGTTGCAGGACAGGCAGCGGATGATCTGGTCGGCGCGGCCCTCCTCGACCTTGCGGACCCAGTCCTCGTCGGCGAGGAACCCGCGGCCGATGCCAACCATGTCGGCCTTGCCGGACACCACGATGCGCTCGGCCATCTTGGGGTCGATGATGCGGCCGACGGCAGAGACGGGAATGTTCACGGCATCTTTGATCTGGCCGGTGATGTCGACGAAGAAGCCGTAGGGCTGCACGCCCATGGGCGGGATGGTGTCGGCCATGTTGCCAGTGTGGTTGGCCTGGGCGACGTGTAGCATGTCGACGCCGGCCTCCTCGAGCCACTGGGCGAACTGCGGGGCGTCACACAGGTCGATGCCGCCCTTGCCGCGCTCGGGCGTCACGATGGGGAACTTGTAATCGATGATCATGTTGGGCACGGCCTCGCGCAGAGCACGGACGAGCATGAGGGCGAAACGCGTGCGATTCTCGAGCGAGCCGCCGAACTTGTCGGTACGGTGGTTCATGCGAGTGGAGCATAGGCAGCCGGTCAGGCGGTCGCCGTGAACCTGGATGACGTCGACGCCGGCTTTCTCGGCACGGCGGGCGCAGTCGCACATCTTGTCGATGATCTTGAGCAGGCCCTCCTCGCTCACCTCATCGGTGAAGTGCATCATGTCGTGATGCAGGCGCTCGCGGACCTCGGCCATCTTGCCCTGCTGGAAGAGCTCGTTGATGGCGTCGCAATCGTACTCGGGATGGAAGATCTGCACGCCGAGCTTGCAGCCGTACTCATGCACGGCGTCGGCGAGCTGCTTGAACGAGTCGATCTGCTCATCGCAGTAGAGCTTGGGCGTGGGCGAGAACGAGGCGATGGGCGCGACGTCGCCCAGCACGATGTAGGACGCGCCACCCTGCGCGATGCGGGTGTAGAAGCCGCGGCTGCGCTCGCCAATGCTGCCGTCGCGCTCCTCATAGCCGGTGGTCAGCGGCGGGAACATGATGCGGTTCTTGAACTCGACACCACCGATGGTGATGGGATCGAGAATCCTCATATCCGGCTTGGTCATATACGTCCCTCTCCTTTCATAACGACGCGCCGCTCGGATGCGACGCGTCTGCTTGAAACCTGATTTAGCTGTGGCTCTTGACGAACTCCGTCACGGCGTCGAACACCGCGGCGCGAGCCTCGAGGTTGGCAAAATCGTGCCCGCCCGCCGAGGTCTGCACATACGAGGCGCTCTGGTAAATCGCCTGGTAGCGCTCACAGTCTTCATCTGAGACAAGCTTGTCGTCCGCGGCGCGGGCGATGAGCACGGGGCCGTCGTAGCCCGCGGCCTCGACGTAGGGATCGGGGTGGGCGCCCATGTTGTGGTTGAAGGCCATTTTGTAAACGAGGCCCTCCATGTCAGCGTAGTCGCGGCCGGTGTGCTGCTCGAGCATGCACGCGTTGCGCTCGGCGTCGCGCCACATGGCGGCACCGGGGCTCAAAAGGATCAGGCCGTGCGGGCCGATAGACGGAGCTGAGCTCGCCGCCACATAGCCGCCCATGCTGTGACCGGCCAGGAACATGTGGCCCTCATCTGCCCACGGCTGCGCGGAGGCCCAGGTAAAGATGTCCGCAGCGTCGTCCAACAGGCCATCGAACAGCATGTCGGAGAACTCGCCATCGGACTCGCCGCAGCCATAAAAATCAAAACGCACGCACGCGATGCCCTCGCGCGCGAGGTGGCGGGCCAGATACGTGTTGAAATACTTGTAACCCGAGGCGGAGCCGCCAAAGCCGTGCAGCACAACAACGCACGGGAACGCACCCTCGGCCGCCGGCACCGTTACGATGCCGCGCAGGGTGTGCCCATCCCTGTTTTCAATGGCAACTTGCAGTGTTTCCATGCTACGCACCTTTCTCATCTGCGGATACTCGACGATCGAGTGTCTTTCGTCGTTCGCAATTACCTGACGGACGGCATGTTATTGATACTGCTGATCATTATTTTAGGCATTCGAATTGTTTCTGAGAAATCAGCGTTTTGTAAGCCCCGCACCCAGCGTGAGCTGCGTCAGCCGAGCAGCTCCAAAACCTGACGCTTTTTCTCAAGGAAATCCTCGGTCAGAGCGTAGCCGGCGCGCTCAGCACGGGGCCAGGACAGCTGCACCGAGCCAACGATACTCGTGGGTACGCCTGCCTGCGGATTTCCGCGCATGACGAACACTTCGTCGGCGAGGGCAAGCGCCTCGTCGATGTCGTGGGTTACCACGAGCGCCGTGGTGCCCATGCGCTCCACAACATCGAGGAACCACGTGTGCATGTCCGCCTTGGTAAAGGCATCGAGTGCCGAGAACGGCTCATCGAGCAGCATGAACTCCTGCGAGAACAGATAGCTTCGCAGCAACGCGGCACGTTGGCGCATGCCGCCCGAAAGCTCACTTGGCCAGCGGCGCTCGGTGCCCTCCAAACCGAAGACCCCAAAGAGCTCGGCTGCACGCGAACGGGCCTCCTCAACCGGCACGCCGCGCAGCACTAGAGGCAACGACACGTTGTCGATGATGCGCTTATGCTGCAAGAGCAGGTCTTTTTGCAGCATGTACGACAAGTGGCCGGGGCGACCGGTAATATCCTCGCCATCCAACATCACGCGGCCGGCGCGCGGCGATGCGAGGCCCGAGATCACATGGAACAACGTGGTCTTGCCACATCCAGAGGGACCGAGTAGACAGGCGATCTTGCCGGACTCGACGTCGAGCGTCACGTCACGAAGTACGTCGACCTCGCCGAACCCCTGTGAAATGCCCTGTATCTCAAGCCGTGCCATCGCGATGAGCACCTTCCCGAACAAAGTGTACGTTTTGGGGATAGTTTCCCCTTCTTTTTCACGGCGTGGGCCCAAGCGGTCTTTCGCCAACTGGGGTTTTGCTGCGGCGCAATTACGACAACACGCAAAACGCTGCAAAACCTTCCCCAAAACGTACACTTATAATTTGTGACACCCTAACTGGCTACTTAATGCCTCGATTAGCCCTGGAACTTATCGGTCATGCCCGCGCCGGGCTCGATCGGATCGGCAAAGCCCTGGTCGCTCACCCACTCGAAGAAGGCGTCCCAACGCTTCTGGTCGATCTCGCCCCAGACCTCGGCATCCGCCTGGTACTGCTCGGCGAGATAGGTCTGGCTCGCCACCACGAGCTCCTCCTCGAGCTCGGGTGCGGCCTTGAGCAGAACCTCGGCCGCGCCCTTCGGGTCGGCGATGCAATCCTCATACCCGCGACGAGTGGCGTCCATAAAGGCCTGGACCATTTCGGCGTCATCCTCGATCACGCCGTTGTTGGCGATGATGACCGGCGTATAGAAGTCAAAGACGGGATCGATATCGGCAAAGGCGAAGTAGTTGGTATCGAGGCCCGCGAGCTTGCACTTCTCGCCCGCCCATGCCCAGTAGATCCAGATGGAGTCGACCTGATCGGTGGAAAGCGCGGTCACCTCGTCGGTAACGGTAGAGGGGATCATCTCGACCTGGGAGAAGTCGCCGCCATCCGCCTCGACGCAACGCTCGATCATACCCTGCTCGATGGGCAGCTCCCACGTCGCGTAGGTGTGGCCGGCCATCTCGGCGGGGCTCGTGATGCCCTTGTCCTTCATGCTGATGATGCCGGAGGTGTTGTGCTGGATGATCGCGGCGACAGCGGTCACGGGCATCGGGTCGGAGCCAGAAACGTAGGAGGCCATGGTGTCCTGGAAGGTCACGCCGAACTCGGCGTCACCGTCGGCGACCAGGGCATCGGCGCCGTTCTCGGGAGCCTGGACGATTTCGACCTCGAGGCCGGCCTCCTTGTAGTAACCACGCTCGGCTGCGACATACACGCCGGTGTGGTTCGTGTTGGGGGTCCAGTCCAGGGCGAAGGTGACCTTGCGCAGCTTGGTATCGCCAGATGCGGCGGATCCGGCAGGCTTTTCGGCACCGCCGCAACCGCTGAGCGCCGCGGCACCGATCAGCCCGGCGCCTGCGACACCAGCACTCAACAGCGAACGGCGAGACAGCATGCGACCGGTCATCTTGGTGGTCATCGTGTTCTTATGCATGGATATCTCCTTTTTAACTGGGGGCAACGCCCCCGAACCTTGTATAAAATCCCCGGGGCACAGCCTATAGACAGCCCACAGGCCGCAGCCCGTATAGAGCCCATAGGTTCAACCTGCATACAGCCCACAGATTCAACCTGCATACAGCCCATAGGTTCAACCTGCATGCAATCCGCAGGCCCCGCCTGCAGGTGCTCAGATATGCGACACGGCTATCGCTCGGAGTCGCTCCGGCGCTCCCAGGGCATGGCGATGCGACGAACGGCGTCGACCGCCCACATGAGCACGAGGCTCAAGCCCGAGATCAAAAAGATCACCGCGAACATCTTGTCGAACGAATACGCCTTACGCACGCGCGTCATGTACACGCCAAGACCCGAAAATCCGCCGAGCCATTCCGCAATCACAGCGCCCACAATCGCGTAAGCGGCAGAGATCTTGAGCCCGGAAAAGAACTGCGGCATCGCGGCGGGCAGCTTCACGTGACGCAAAATCTGCAGGCGCGTGGCACCATGGCGCGCATGAGGTCGATCTCGTCGGGATCGACGGAGCGCAAGCCCTCGAGCATCCCCACCGTGATGGGAAAGAACGTCGCCACCACGATGAGCACCACCTTGGGCAACATGCCGTAACCGAACCACAGCACCAAAAGCGGCGCGATGGCGACGGTCGGGATGGTCTGCGTAAGTACGACGATGGGATAGAACGCGCGATAAAGCAGGTCGAATCGATCCATGGCGAGCGCCGCGATGAAGCCGAGGGCGACACCGGCGGCAAGGCCCAGCCCGGCCTCGGCGAGCGAAGTCGCGGCATGCCCGACGAGCAGGGGCCAATCCCCTACGAGCGCCTGCACCACGCGAATCGGACTCGGCAGCATGAACGGGGGCACGAGACCGGCCGAACACACCAGCTGCCAGATCGCCAGCAGCGCAAGAATCGTCAGCGGGGCGACGAGTCGCGACGTGACACGCGAAGAAGCGGGAACGTTACGCATCGTTCTCGTGGTACTTGGAAATCTTCTCCTCGGTGGTGAGGACGCCCTCCTCAGGTGCGAAGAAGATCTTGACGTACGTTGCCACCTCGGGCGCACCGGCCTCGACGCAGATGCGGTTCACACCCGCCACGACCTCCATGCACAGGTCGTACTCGCCCTGAATGGTGGTCTCGAACGGGCCGACGTAGGCATCGGGGAATTTGGTCTGAATGTAGGCGATCGCCTCGTCGACGATGCGGCAGACCTCCTCGTTGCCGCCAACGCGCTGAGGCAGGACCTGAATTGCCACGCTTGCTTCCATGAGCATCCTTTCCGAGGCCACGAAAAAGCGGGCCCCTCGTTTTCCGTAGGGGCCCGCTCTCACATCATGGCGTCCGCCCATTTCAAAGCGTCCGCACCGATCAAAGCAAGGCTGCTCGATCCCTACGCCGGCATTACCCGGATCAGGTTACGGGTCGAGCGAAGGTTCGCTCCTCTCAGCCGGGCCATTTCCCAGCTCCCCAATACGTCATTCAGTATACGGCAACGAGGATGCGCGTGCGGCAATCACCGAAAAGCGTTGCGACAAAAAACAATGCCGGCGCCAATCACAACAGCCATGAGCACGCACAGAACCGCAAGATAGAGCACGAGGCCTTCGGGTGTCACGGTGTTCTCCAGCGCGACGATGGACGTATCCAGCAACATCGGGGCCCCCTTTCGCCTGCCCACACAAGCGCGAACGGCCGCGCGGGGAGTCGCCACCGGCGCGGGCCAATTCAGCAGTTTGAACATACCGCGCAGGTATCAGGTCCAGGTAAACAGCCGGTCAGCATACGAAAACGCCGCCCGCCAAAGCGGACGGCGCCACGTTTTCACATGTTGGGGTGCCTC
>X13_Wolf__coassemble_192_pt1 | contig 15396 bp, 15 predicted proteins | sample X13_Wolf__metabat2_high_PE_009 | metagenome-assembled genome bin X13_Wolf | reverse complement strand
GGCATCAAGATCTGCCGCCTGACAGGTTCCACGCTCGTAACCGTCGTGATTCCCCGCGATCTGCTCGCGCAGGCAAAAAAGCTGCCCGAGATTCCCAAGCGCGGCGTCTACTACCTGCTTGACGATAACAAGGGGCGCCTGCGTCGCGTATATGCCGGCCAGACGGTCCAGGGTATCTCCCGTCTGGACGACCATTACGCGAAAAAGGACTGGTGGAATACGGCGGTTATGTTCCTCGGTCCCGATAGCGAATTCTCGCTCGACGTGGTGAGCGGCCTTGAGAGACAAATGATTGCCTACATCGCAGAACATGGCTCATACACCACGGACAACGGCAACCTGCCCAATCCATTCGTGAGCCCTTACACAGAGTCCTTCATTGCCAGCCTTCACGAGGACATCCTCTTTAGGATGGGCGTCTTGGGATACGACCTCGATGCCATTGGCGAGAGCGTGACCGACGACGGCCTTGTGTTTCACACGCCCCGTCGCAACATCGACGCTCATGGGCGATATGACTCATCGGCGGGCAAATTCACCGTCCTCGCCGGCTCTCAGATCGATCTCGTCGTTCAATGCGGCACCAAAGCAAGGCCCACCCAGCGCCTCGAGGAACTGCGCGCTTCTCTGCGAGCAGAGAGAGCGCTCTCGAACGACGGAGGCGTATGGCATCTCGCGCGCGACGTGAGCTTCGATACGCCCAGCGCGGCCGCTGTGTTCGTCCTCGGCGGTAGCCAAAACGGTTGGACCGAATGGGTCTCCAAGGACGGTCGAACGCTCTCAATGGTTTACCGTGATGCATAAGGATATGTAACTACGCCAGAAAGGAAGCGGCATGCTGACGGACGACCTCGAACTCGCGGGAGGCTCCCCCGCTCCTTCCTACAGCCTCATCCTCGAGGGACCCACCTCGACCGTGTGCGCGCAGGTGCCCGAGGTCGCACGGGCCGCAACCTCCTATCAAACCGAGGCCCAGCTGGAAGAGGAGCTCATCGCGCAGCTCGTGGACCAGGGCTACGAGCGCGTCTCCCCCACCAGCGAGGCAGAGCTCGTCGCCAACCTGCGCCGCCAGGTCGAGCTCCTCAACGGCTTCGCCTTCGCCGACGAGGACTGGGAGCGCTTCTTCCGCGATATCGTTGCCAACAAGGCAGAGGGCATCGTGGAAAAGACGCGCCGCATCCAGAAGAACCCCGTCATCGACTTCACCCTCGCGGACGGCACCCTCAAGAACGTGATGCTGCTCGACCGCGACCATATCTACAGGAACCGCCTGCAGGTCATGAACCAATACGAGACCAACGAGGGCGTGCACAAGAACCGCTACGACGTGACTATCCTCGTCAACGGACTGCCCCTCGTGCACATCGAGCTCAAGCGCCGCGGCGTGGCGCTGCGCCAGGCGTTCGACCAGATCGAGCGCTACCAGCGCGAGAGCTTCTGGTCCCAATCGGGCCTGTTCGAGTTCGTCCAGATCTTCGTCATCTCCAACGGCACGCACACCAAGTACTACTCCAACACCACCCGCTGCAAAAAACCGAGAGCAGCCGCCGCGGCAAGAAGTCCTCGGCGAGTTTCGCGTTCACCAGCTGGTGGACGGACGCGAACAACCACAAGATCGCCGACCTGGTGCCCTTTGCGGCGTCGTTCCTCGCGCACGGAACCCTGCTCATGATCCTCACGCACTACTGCGTACTCGACGTGACGGACACACTGCTGGTCATGCGCCCCTACCAGATCTGCGCGTGCGAGAAGATTCTTAACCGCATCCTCGTGTCCGAGTACGACAAGCGGCGCCTGGGCACGCTCGACGCCGGCGGCTACATCTGGCACACCACCGGCTCGGGCAAGACGCTCACCTCGTTCAAGACGGCGCAGCTCGCCGCCGGCATGGAGGGCGTGGACAAGGTCCTGTTCGTGGTGGACCGCAAGGACCTCGACTACCAAACCATGAAGGAGTACAACAAGTTCCAAGAGGGCGCGGTCAACGGCTCCAAGAACACCCGTGCGCTCGCCGAGAACCTCGAGGCGCCGCTCGGGCAGCGCAAGATCTGCGTGACCACCATCAACAAGCTGGCGGTCTACCTCAAGCGGCCCAGCGCCAAGCGCGAGGTCTTCGACCGGCACACCGTGTTCATCTTCGACGAGTGCCATCGCTCGCAGTTCGGCGAGATGCACAAGGCCATCACCCGCCACTTTAAGAACTACCACCTATTCGGTTTCACCGGCACGCCGATCTTCGCCCAAAACGCCGGGGCGGGCGCCGATCCCGAGCTGCGCACCACCGCGCAGGCCTTCGGCGACTGCCTGCACACCTACACCGTGGTGAATGCCATCGACGACGGCAACGTGCTGCCCTTCAAGGTCGACTACGTGAGTACCTTCCACCGCAAGGCCGAGGACACCGACGCACGGGTCGAGGCCATCGACACCGACTCCGCCTGGCAGCACCCCGAGCGGCTGCGCAACATCGCCACCTACATCCTGGATAACTTCGACCGCAAGACCAAGCGCGGCGGCCAGGTGTACAGCGTGAAGGGGACCGCGCGGCGCGGCTTCAACGCCATCCTCGCCTGTGACTCGATCAGGTCCGCCGAGTCCTACTACCGCGTGCTGCGCGAGATGATCGGCCAACGCGAGGGATGCGACTTCAGGGTGGCCACGATCTTCTCGTTCGCTCCCAACGCGCCCGAGGACCCCTGCGGCTTCATCGACGACGAGGAGCTCGAATGCGACGGGATGCCCCAGGCGGACCGCGATTTCCTCGATGGTGCCATCGCCAACTACAACGCGACGTTCTCCACGAGCTTCTCCACGGACTCCCAGGGCTTCGACGGCTACTACAAGGACGTGAGCCGCCGCATGAAGGGCGAGGGCGTTGACGGCAAGCCGCTGCCGCAAGACGAGTGCCTCGACCTGCTCATCGTGGTGGACATGTTCCTCACGGGCTTCGATGCCAAGACGCTCAACACCCTGTGGGTCGACAAGAACCTGCGCATGCACGGCCTCATCCAGGCGTTCAGCCGTACCAACCGCATCCTCAACTCGGTCAAGACCTTCGGCAACGTCGTGTGCTTCCGTAACCTCGAGGAAAACGTGGACGAGGCCATCGGGCTGTTCGGCGACCCCAAGGCCGGCGGCATCGTGCTGCCCAAGCCCTATGACGTGTACTTCGAGGAATATGCGGAGAAGCTCGCGCACCTTCGTGAGGAGTTCTCGTTCGACGTGCTAGACGAGCCGATGGGCGAGGAGGCCGAGCGCGACTTCATCAAGACGTTCTCGGCGATCTTGCGCCTGCGCAACATCCTCTCAAGCTTCGACGGCTTCGAGGAAGACGACACCATCGACACCTGGGAGCTGCAGGACTACCAGAGCGTGTACCTCGACCTGCACGACAAGCTGCGTGGCCACGAGCAGGCGGAGAAGGAGTCCATCGCCGACGACCTGATCTTCGAAATGGAGCTCGTGCGGCAGCTGGAAATCAATATCGACTACATCCTGATGCTCACGGAGAAGCGCCATGGCGACAACGTACGCGACCGCGAGATCGCCGAGCGCATCCGCAGCTCCGTGGCGGCATCGCCCGAGCTGCGCGACAAGCAGGACCTCATCGACCGGTTCCTGGAGATGGCGGGCTTCTGCGAGACGCCCGCGACGTTCTCGATCGACCCGGAGGCGAGCGAGGAGCACAGGCACGAGGTCGTCTCCACGCATTGGCGCGAGCTCGTGCGCGATTCCATGGAGACGGAGCTCGGCGGCATCATCGAGTGCGAACAGCTCAAGCCCGATCAGACGCGTACGCTGGTGAGCGAGGCCTTCGAGGCGGGCGGCGTCCCCCAGGAGGGCACTGCCGTCGCCAGTATCTTGCCACCGGTGTCACGCTTCGCCAAGGGCAACCCACAGGCTGAGAAGCGCCGACGCGTGACGACATTGCTCTCGGCATTCTACAATCGCTTTCGCAGCCTGACCGCACACTATCCCATGCGTGACGATATAACCGTTCAATAGCCAGGTACAAAAGGCCTCGCCCATGGCTGCGAACGAGCACATGAGCGAGGCTTTCTTCATCCGACGGCAAGCCGGTCGTCAGCCAAATTTGGCCTGCGCTTCGAGCACCAAGTTGTACACGTCGCGCTTCTTGCGCGAGTACTTCTGCGCCAAGCGCTTGGCCAGAGCGTTTGCCGAATCGCCGGCGGCGAGGCCCTCGGCGATATCCGAACGCAGCAGCTCCTCGGGATCGGCGACAGCACCCCCATCGACACCAGACGCTAGAACGGCCTGAAGGCGCTCCAGCTCCTCATCACACGGAGGCGCCACCACGATAACCATCTCGCCCTTGAGCTCGCCACGCTCACGCAGCCGCTCGAGCAGAACCGGTGCCTCATCACGCAAAACTTCCTCGTGAAGCTTGGTGAGCTCACGGCACAACGCAACCACGCGCCCCGGGAACACCTCGGCGATCGCCTCGAGGGACGCCTCAGCCCGATGCGGGGACTCGTAGAACAGCAACGCGCCGGGGATGGATGCGAGACGACGCAGACGCTTTACCCGTTCTCCATGTTTGCGAGGCAAAAAGCCCTCGAAGAAAAACTGGTCGCACGGAATACCGGAAAGCACGAGCGCCGTCACACACGCGGACGGGCCCGGCAGGACCTCGACACGCGCGCCCGCCTCTCGAGCCGCGTCGACCAGCACCTGGCCGGGATCGGAAACGCTCGGCATGCCGGCATCCGAGGCAAAGGCGATTCGCTCACCGGCGAGCAGCCGGTCCACGAGCTCGGGAGCGCGCCGCGCGATCACGTTCTCGTCACAGCGGACAAGCGGCTTTGAAATGCCCAGATATGCCAGGAGCTTCGAGGTCACACGCGTGTCCTCGCAGCAAATCACATCCGCGTCGCGAAAAGCCTGCGCCGCCCTCGGGGTAAGGTCTCCCAGATTGCCGATCGGCGTGCCGACCATGGAGAGCACGCCCTCCGCACCGGCAACGAGGCGCTCCGTGTTGTTCTCCGCCATCCGCTACTCCATCATCGCGCGCTCGAGCGGCGCCAAGGCCACACGGGCATCCCACGCCGCGATGCGGCGCTCCGTCTTCCAGGTTTGGAAGAACCATCCATCCGCATCGTCGAATGTCGCGAGCTGATTGGAGACGAACACGCGCTCATACGCACGGCGCCCCTCGGGAGTCAGGGAGGATCCCGCCAGCACCGCGGCGCCCGACCACTCGCCGACGAACACCGGGAACCCAAGATCGGTCGCTCGGCGAATCAAGTCCTTGTTGCGCCCAAGCGCAGCGGCAAGGCCCCTCGGAGTGGTGATGTCTTGCGCGGTCTCATCGCGGAAGTGATATAGGTGCAAATCCATCACGACGTTCTGGTATCGGTCGCCGGCCATGAAGCGCTTCCAGGCGCCAGGATGGCCGGAATCCGAAAAGACGATGACCTTGCGAGAGGGCATGTGACGGCGAATCGCCTCATACGCATCGCGATAAAAATTGCGCAGGTAATGGCTAGGAATGCCCTCGGTCACAGTGAACAGGTTTTTGCGGACGCTCATCACGGGCGAGTCGAGCAACTCGATACCGAGCAAGCCGTCCCGCTCGCCATAGCGTTCCGCCAAGCGCTCGAGCGTCTCGAGCGCGACGGCGCGACCGCTCACAGACGAGTGCCAATCGCCGACGATATCGGGGGTCGCGGAAGACCCATTCGCATCGCCCTGCCCACCGGGAACGGTCGCCAAATCGAGCAGGACGCGCATCTCGTACTTCTCCGCCCACTCCAATGCGCGGTCGATGTAGTCGATACAAGAAATATAGGACTCGCGGTCGGTCTGCGAACCAAAAACGTGCCACGGCAAGGGGATGCGCACCGCGTTGAGGCCCATGGCGGACATACGCTTGAAATCAGCCTCGGAGATAAAGGTCTCATAGTGCTCACGGACGCGCTCGTTATAGGCGACCGCACCCAGCACCTGCTGGAGCTCCCCGTCATTTGAAGCGCCGGTGGCGGCAAATAACGACGGCGTGACCCATGGTTCCAAGATGAACCAGCCGGACAAATTGACACCGCGGATCCTGTCTGACATCGGTGCTCCCCTCGAGTTTCGGTCGACGCGGCAAGAGCCGCCGCAATACAATCCTAATACCCCAAGCCAACTCGTCACGATCGGACGGGCGTGGAACTGATACAAAAAAGACCTCCTGTCTCCAGGAGGTCTCTTCAATGACGAGGGTGGCGCGGAAGGGAATCGAACCCCTGACACGAGGATTTTCAGTCCTCTGCTCTACCAACTGAGCTACCGAGCCAAGTCATACTGTCGCTGACAGCGGTGATTACTATACCAAATTGAAAAACTCGGTCAAGCGACTTTTTGAAAATAGTTTGGTGCAGTCCCTTTCCGCCGCGCAACCGATGCCCCCCCCCAGCACCCGCCATTCAGCTCGTCCGCCCCGCCTCACGCACGGGCGACCGGCGCTCCAGCGCAAACCGCGCTCCGGGGCAGCTGACAACACGCCACCCTTCCACATCCTCGACGCGCTTCACGATTCTGCCGTCACCATCGGCAAAGGCGATATCAAGGTCGAATCTCATGCCGCAGGTATGCACAGACCCGCAATGCGGAAACACCAGCACACACGATTCGCTCCCTTCCCCGCTGAAGTCGGAACGGCCAAAACCCCAAAGGCGATCGAAAAATGTGCAAGCCCATCTCACCTCGCCCGACCATCCCAGAGCCTCGATTGCCCTCTCCACCGCATGGAAGTCGAATGAGCCCACATCCATCGGCGCCATCACACAATCACCCCCGAACGCCATGGATCGATCGTCACGCACCGCTCATGTTCCATGAATAGCGGTGCACCGAGTTCGACACCCGCAATCGACCACCCCTGAGGCCACGGTCGGTATCGCATCATGCAGGTAACGTCTCTCAGCGGGCCCACAAGCCCGAGCACCTCCGAGCCATCGAACCCACCCTGGCCTCCCTCGGAGACCTCCACCTCGATCTCCACCTCATAGCCTTCCATCGCACGCTCTAGCTCCCCTGCCACGGCATCGGCCACACCCCATGTCCCTGCCCCCGCATCGGCTTCGGATGCCGGCGGAGAGCTTCCGTGCGCCAAGACGATATCGGGGGCTACGCGGTCAAATCTCGCCGTTGCGGACACGAAGACCATCATGTTGTAGGAGACCAACGCCAACACGACAAGAACCGGCGCCACCACCGCAAGCTCAACTGTCGCCTGGGCCCTTTCTTCGCACACGACCCTCTTCCGTGCCGACATCCCCCATCCCCCTTCCTTCCAACAGATCGCGTACCCGCAGCGTGATGGGCACGACCCTTCCGCTTGGCAGCCGCACCTCGGCCAAAATGATTTCGAGCGAGGTCATCCGCTCCCCCAGGTCATAGCCAACAGCCCGTGCCATTCCTTCGAAATCGAGATCGACCTTCGACAGCTCACGCAATGCGGTCTGACCATCCAGCAGGGCAGGCACATCGGAGCGCGCGAGCACGTCTGAGCTATCAACAAGGACCGGCTTGCGAGGTCGCATGTCAACCGGCTGCATGTCAAGCGCGCGCACCACGCCCGTCAACCGATCGCCCAGCCAGCTCCCAACAGAACCCAGCCCCTGGCTATCAAGGCCTCGCATGAGCTCGTCAAATGCCTCTTCCAGCCCTCGACCAGCGTCCCCATAAGAAACCAGCAACTTTCCCCACAGGTCCAAAACCCCGTCCATCAGTCCGACCACTCCGCCGGATCCAACACGCTCTTGAAGTGACGACAAGAACCCAGACAGCACGCCACCGCCTTCGGAGATTCCATCCGGAGCGAGAACCGCAGCCGCCATGGCACCTCGCCGCGACACATCGGGGCTGGCGGCAAACGATGTCTCAAGCGCATCGGGCGTCGTATACTCCGAAGACAATACGAAGGAGACACACCCGAAACGACCCGGAGGCGCAATACGCGGGCGCTTTCCCTCAAGCGTGGCCATGGCCCGATCGAATGCATCTGCCGCCTGCTCGGCATCCCCACGCGCAGTCGCCTCGGCCTCGTTTTGACGCCCCTTCGCCTCGAGATATTCCCGGAGTGCCTTCGTAAACGCCCGCAGGTGATATTCGAACCCGTTGTCGATCGACGTCGACGCAGCGGGCGCCCTGCCGAGATCATCGACCCCGAAACGGCACGTCGGGCACTCCAAGATCGTCCCATTGTCCAGTGAGGCGAGCGAGGCAAGCGCCCCAAGAGCTCCTCGAGCGCCTGGACACGATTCATCGAAGTGCAACGTTCTCCCGTGCGCTTCCATGCTCGTCGGCCACGTCTCCTCGGCGTAAAGCAACGTCCCCCTCACGTCATCGCTATTGCGCGGCAGAAATTCGAGCGTGGTGTACGCCTCCTCCCCGTCGTCAACCACGCGGGCGTCGTCGAGATGACCGAGCGCATATCGATAGAACGCACGACGGGCCGCCGCATCCGCGCGCGCCTCCACGCTGCTTCCCTCAGGCTTATCGTTCTCGCACCTCCAACGGTAATAAGCGCGGGCGCGCGCCAGCGCAAACTCGGGGTCCCACGTGATACTCGAGGCGAAATCGGGATTCTCGGCAGCCGACAACCCTGAAAGGCTCCCCGCGCGCTCCTGCATGTTTCGTCCAGGGGCGCCGCAATCTGCCAGCCACGCCTCTTCCTTCCTTGCCGCGACCTCCTCCGAAATTCGCTCGAGCTCGGCCGCCGCCTCCTCGAGCCCGCTGTACGCCTGCTCCAGGCCCTCAGTGTCAATCCCCTCCCCCTCGATTGCCGGAAACTCCGATGCGGACGTGGTCGGAACCGCAAAGGCGGTGCCTCGATACCCAACGCTTTCCGATCCCTGTGCATCGCAGGTGCGTGCGGCATTCGCCGCAATTAAAAACGGCAGCGACCCCTCGACCCGCTTCAATCCGCTCGAAGCCGACGATATGAAGGAATCCCGCATATCGAACACGCGCATGGCGGCATCCAGCGCCTCCCGAGCGAGCCCCTGCCCGCCCGGAACAAACAGCCCAACCATCCCCGCTCCCGTCATCGTGAACCCCGCGAGTCCCAAGCTCAGCGCACATGCGTCCAAAACCGTCGCTGCGGTGTGATAGGAACTCACAACGTTCTCACCGGCCAACGCAGTCGCGTCGGCACCAACCTGGACATCACCCGCCCGAGATGCGCTCCATATCGCCAAAGACGATGAAAAGAGTAGGGAAAGGACCATGAGCATCGCGCAGGCGGACGCCACAGTCGTATAGGCGCCATCCTCGATGAACAAGCCTATTCCCGCTCTTTTCCCTGGAGGCGGAAGGGTCCCGGCTCCACAACGTCCTCGCCGCTGTCTATTCCCACACCGAAATCCAGTCCGCATAATCGCCCTCCACCCACGAGGGCCTTCCCTCATACGCAACGCGCACCTCCATCCGCACATCGCCATGATCCCCCCGCTCCCCAAGCGCGCGGGCAAACGCCCCGATCACGGGAAGCGGAGTCACATACCCGACGATTGCGACTTCAACCGAACCGCCCGTGTTCAAAGCCGGAACGCACTCGATATCCCAAGAACGCGGTCCCCCTGCATGAAAGATCGCCAAATCCGGCACAGCGGCCAGGCGCCTGTATGCAAAGCGTTCGTACACCTCCGCCTCATCCGAGCCCGAAACCATGAGCCGGGCCGTCTCAGATGCGGCGGACTCCATAACGGAACGCGTATACAACAGGCACACCGGCTGCAACGCCAGCAACAGCAACGTGAGTAAAGCCGGGAACACCAACGCGCCCTCGACCGTCGCCTGCGCCCGGGATTCCCAGAACAGCTCAGTACAGCGAGATATCGACATAGCCGTCCCCTTCGAGTCCATGCGACGCCGCCTTTACGGCGGCGTCGGCAAGCCACCCCCGTTCAGCCACTCTCCATAACGCCGCCATGCCCAAAATCAGGGCGAGCAGAGCGAACACCGTCAATGCATACTCCACCGTCCCTTGTGCGGCTTTTTCTCTGACGACGCCTCGCACGCTCGGCATCAACGCTCGGGCAAGACGCGCGTCACCCGAACGCGACTGACCGTATCGTCCTCCGTAGTGACCAGCAACACATCGCACCACGTCGTCCCCTCCCTCAGCACCGCTCCCCACACGTTCCCCTTCAGGTCCAAATAGCCGCTCGCAACGAGGGAAGCTGTCCTCGTGCGCGCATATGCCTTGAGGACGTCCTCCGCAAGTGCAGGCAGCGAGGCGCGTTCCTCAAACTCCACCGACGCGCAAGGCCCGTCGCCCATGCGCACCGCGTCCTTCTGCCATGCGTGGAGATCGTCCAAAAACCCACCGAGAGAACTGGCTCGCACATGCCCGGACATCACTGGGCCCAAACCCGTCATCAGGCTATCCATCGCCACCTCAACCGAACTTCCCTCATCTGCGCGAGCACCCTCAACAACCGCATCGCGAAGAGATCCCCGCTCCCCTGCAGATTCCAAACGCCCGCGTTCGCCCACCACGCACTGCGTCGCGAACACAAGGGCGGCCGAAAGCACCGTGAGCGCCAATGGAAGCGCAGCCAGGCGCCAGTTCACGCGCCTCCCCCTCACAGGCTGTTGATCCCCTGCGAAATCGCCTCCCACAACGAGCTAACCTTGTCTCGAAACGCCACGATCGCCAGAATCGCTATCACCACCAGCACTCCGACGAGGATTGCGTACTCGGTCGTACCCTGGCCGCTCTCCTCGCGCAGGATCTGGCGGACCGGCCTGTCACCAGAAACGGCCCGCATCGGGCCATGGGACAGCAGCGGGCACGCAGCCGCAATGCCGAGAGCCGCCTCCCGCGCCTCCCTCAGCGCTTCCTCAACAAATACCGCGAGCTTGACCATGGCATCCTCCTTCACACCATGTCGGCAGCCGCGAGCAGCGGGCCGACTATCGACAACAACAATGCGGGCAGAATCAACGTGCCCGTCGGAATGAGCAGCTTCACGGGCGCGCGCTCGATCTCGCGCTCTACGTGCGCTCGGTGCGCAGCGCGCATTTCACGTCCCTGACCCTCCAGGGTCTCCGCAAGCGGAGCGCCGAGCTCGAGTGCCTGGGACACCGCGGCGGCAAACGATCCGAGTGCACGCACCCCGGCATCCTGCGCAACGCGGTCGAGGGCCTCGTCCCTCGAGGTCACTCCCACCTGCCAACAAAACAGCGCCTTCTCCATCAACTGAGCGAGTTCCCCCGACCGCCCCTCGCAATACAGGGAGAGCGACGCATCGAAAGACAGGCCCGCGCTCAACCCAAGCCTCACGATGTCCGTCATCTCCGCCACCTCGCCCATGCCGATTCCCCGGCTCCGCGGCCGCAGCATCTCGAGAGCGAGAGCACGCATCTTCCGAAATGCCAATCCCCCAACGGCACGCACGTGGGCACAGCACGCGCGAGCCACCTCGAGCGCCCCGTCCTCCGACCCCAACCATGCCGCAAGCCCGCACAACACGCCGGGGCCGATCACCGCAATCGCGGCGTCAGGCGTATCCGCAACACATATTTCCACCAGCTCAGCAAACTCCATCAACACACCCCCTTGCATCCGCCCCTCAGCAAATGGACCTCATGACCACCCTGATGATCGACCAGGCAATTCCATCCAAAAGAAGGGCGACCGCTATCGAAGCCGCGCCGGGCACCGTCGCGACCCCCTCTCTGAAATCGGATGAGGTCGCCGCGAGGAACGCGACCATGGCAACGGGCATCCCCGCCACCAATCGCGCCGACATGCGCACCTGGGCCGTCCTCACATCCAGCTTTCGACGCAACTCCACGCGCTCCCTCACCAACCGCGCCGCCTCCCCGAGAACATCGGACAGCGGTGCGCCCGTGCGTCGCGACACCTTGAGCGCAAGCGTCACGAAATCCAATCCCGGCGCGTGAAGACGCTCGACCAACTCGTCAAGCGCCTCGGTCATCCCGGCACCACACGCGACTTGAGCCTCGACACGCAAGAACTCCGTGCGGACGGGTTCTTGCGCATGAGAGCCCACGTACCGCATCGCCTGCGCGAGCGAGAGCCCCGATGCCATGGACGCAGCGAGCGCTCCGAACGCCTCGACCATCGCGCCCTCCAATCGCTCTCGCTTCTTGCGAAAGCCGGGCAGGGCCAGCCCGCGCTCTTCCGCGCGCCTGACAATCGAGGCCCTCATACCGCGCGCCCATGTGACCATTCGGTCTCGGGTGCGCTCGAGCTCATCCCAATCACTTCTGAGCTCCCCATCACCGGATATGATCAGCAGGGAACTCGCGGCGCCTAGCAGGCCGACGCCGACCGACATGACGACCTCCATTCCCGCACCTCCCCCTCATCGAGCAAACCAGACCGAACCGCCTCCTCGATAAACGGGGGCTCGTCGATCAAGGTCCATGCCTCCTTCGTCGGATCGAACGACACATACTCCGTCAATGCCACGCCACCGCCCTCCGCGCGCGACACACCGGTGAATGATGAGACGAACCGCTTGCCGCCCGGCTTCCTCACCGACATGACAACGCCGTCCAAGGCCATCGCGATCTGCTCCTCAATCAACTCGCTCTGCAGGTCGATTCCGTAACGGGCAAGCAATGCGAGTCGCACAATCGCCTCTTGCGCGCTTCCCGCATGCAAAGTGGTAAGCGACCCATCGTGACCCGTGCTCATCGCCTCGAGCATGTCGATCGCCTCCCGATTGCGCACCTCGCCCACCACGATCCGATCGGGGCGCATGCGCAAGGCGTTTACCACCAGATCGTGAATTGCCACCTCACCCGCCCCCTCGATCGACGCCTCACGCGCTTCGAGGCGCACGACATGCGGATGGCGGGAGAACTTGAGCTCAGCGGAATCCTCGATCGTCACGATTCGCTCCGCTTGCGATATTTCGCACGACAATGCGTTGAGCAGCGTCGTCTTCCCCGATCCCGTTCCGCCCGCCACCGCCAAATCCATCCTGCACCGCACCGCATATCCCAACAAATGCGCGTACCAATCCGGAATCGACCCCAAATCGACCAGATGCGCCAGCGTGCTGATGCGGTCGGAAAACTTGCGAATCGTCATTGTGGGCCCATCGATGGCTATAGGCGGGATAACCGCGTTCACGCGAAACCCGTTGGGCAGGCGGGCGTTGACCATCGGGCTCCGCTCATCGACTCGACGTCCCAGCGGAGAGATGATGCGGTCGATGGTGATTCTGATCTGCTCCTCAGACTCGAATATCCTGCCCAGCGGACAGAGCACGCCCCCTCGCTCGATATATGTCCGGTCGAGGCCGTTGACCATGATTTCGGTTACCGAATCGTCCTCGAGCAGCGCCTGCAGAGGCCCCAAGCCGGTCATGTCGTCAAGCACGTCGGCGATGAGCGCATTCCGCTCGTCAAAACCCAGCCCGAGCGACACGTCGGCATTCAGAGCCGCCTCGAGTGCGGGACGCAACTCTATCCGCGCCTGCGCGGCCGACCCGGAACGCACGATGCGCGCGACCTCGACATAGCCCACCCGCTCCATAACCGCGTGCTTCGCCCGTGCCCGCGCCTCGGACATCACGCCGCCGACCGATCGCGCACGAGCCCCCACCGACGCAGCGCCGCGACCGGAAGAAATGCCCCCGCCTCGGGCACGCATGCGCCCGTATACACTCATCGATGCTCACCGGCCTTGCGCCGCCACGGAAGCCTGAAACGCGGCCTCTGCTCATGGTCATCAGGGGCCGGCCCCATGAGCCGCTCATCGAAGGAGCACCCAAGCTCGGTCAGCACCCGCGCCGTCAAATCGCGCACATCGCGGGAAAACGGCCCCTCGCCAGCCACCAGCGAATCCAATCGGCCGAACCCGATGAGCCCGGCGACCTCCTCGCCTCCAAAGGAAATACGGGCACGAGACGCAAGCGATGCCCCCATCTCGAAACGCAGCGCATCCTCTTCCGCGCAACCCGGGGACCCCAGGCGGTTGAACACACTCGTCATGCGAGTCGCGGGAACGCCCAGGCGTGTAGCCAGTCCAACCACCCGGGTGGCCGACGCACCGGCATTCGCGCCCGCACTGCCCACGACTAAGCAACGATCGCAAAGGGCGACCGCGGCCGCGACGGCATCGCCCCAATGCGTCGAAGTGTCGATGAAAATCACGTCTGCGACCTTGCGCAGGACGATGATGAGCCGCTCGACCGGCGCTCCATACAACTCCGCGCGCTCCGGTTCGATAAGTGGTCCCCACAGGGTGAGCCCTGGCCCCACGCGCATCGCGCATGACTCGATGTCCTCTTCAGCGAGCTCGCCGTCCATAGCGTGCGTGTCGATGCCCTCGAGACCCCTGAACGCATCGACGCCCAGAACCGATGGCAAATCGCCAAACATCAGGTCAGCGTCTATCACGGCAGCCCGCAAGCCGGCGCGGGCCGCACAGGCGGCCATTGCCGCCACCAGCGTCGTCTTACCCGCCCCGCCTTGACCCGATACGACCGCGATTACCGGCGCACGGGGACCGTCGTGATCGACCACTTCCCGCTCACGCACGCGTCGGACAACATCTCCCAAATCGACGATGTCCCCGGTCTGCCCCGCAACGTCGCCGATGCAGGCCACGGCATCCCCATCCGGCTCATCCAGCGTATCCCACGTCCCCGTACTCCACGGGGGGACCCCATCGCCCCCATACTCCATGGGCGCGAATGGGTCATCCGGCACCAGGCCATCGCGTTCGGACGCGACCGTGCCACGCGTCGCGACTTCCGTTCCGATATCCATGTGCGCCGCTTCCGCATCTTGACCGTGCGCGTCCGCGCTTCCGGTCAACGACGCGCCCGTCGCGATGACCTCCTGTGCACCGGCATCGAAGAGTTCTGAGACGAGTCCGGCGTCCATCCCGTCGATACACGCGAGCACCGCGGGCGCCGCATGCCCCGCCGAGCCGCCTCGCACCGCACTTATGACGTGCAGCAAATCCGAAGCGTCCCCGGGACTCGCCCCCAACGCAATCCGAACGCCATCGCCCAGTCCGCGCGCAAGCTCGACGAGCGCATCAGCATCGTCGACGCACACGATGCGCGCGTCGGGGCAGCGCAGACGAACTTCCTCGCGAACGCGCGCGGCCGCACCGCCGTCGTCCCATATCAGCCACATAACGTCCATCACCCTTCGCTTCCCTCGTTATTCGCCCTTTCAGATCGAGCCGCTTCCCGCGATGCCGACGCCCCCGGCAACACCAAGGTCACTTCACCGCGCGTGGTCGCCGCCAGGACGTCACGTACAGCCGACGCATCCACCGCCAGCGTCACCCAGCTCAAGTCGCCACCGCCATCAGCCAAGACGCTCGTATCGAGCACCTCGGCGCGCGTCAGGCGATCCGCAACCGAAGCGTCTGCAACATAGACATCGACC
>X13_Wolf__coassemble_191_pt1 | contig 15471 bp, 10 predicted proteins | sample X13_Wolf__metabat2_high_PE_009 | metagenome-assembled genome bin X13_Wolf | reverse complement strand
CAACCGAGGATGTTCATGAGCGTGGATTTGCCGGAGCCCGAGGGACCGGTGATCGCACGAATTCTCCGGGGCTCACGGTGAGCGACACGTCGTGGAGGATGTGCGCCAGGCCGGCCTCGCTCTCAAAGATGCGGTGGATATGACGAATATCGATGACCGGGCGGGAGCTGGTGCCTGTTGCGGGGATTGCCGTGGATGCGAGTGGGGCCACAGGTGCGGTCGACGTGAGGCTCGCGGGCGCCGCGCCGGCATCGGGCGTCGCCGGTGTGCCACGTGGGATCGTCAAGGGGCTCTCTGCCATTTAGCGCACCTCCATGCCGCCGCCGGATGCGCCGCCATCCATCATCTCGTCCTCCGGCATGGCGCCGCCCGCGATCACGAGCACGTCGCTATCGGAGAGAGGAGATTCGGGCATGTCGGAATTCTGGTCGGCGGGTGCGTCGGCGGGCTTGCCAACCACGGCGTAGTCGTCGTTCTTGGCTACGACCCGCACGTCCAGGCGCTCCGTGGCGTGCGTTTCGGGGTCGGTCTCGAGGTTCACATAGTAGGTCTCGCCGTCATCGGTGAGCAGGGCGGTCATGGGCACCATGACGACGTTCTCGAGCTTCTGCGTGGTGAGGGACACCTCCGCGGTCATGCCGGGCTTGAGACGCGGGTCGGGCGCGTCGATCATGATGTCGACGGCGAAGGTGGGGGAGCCGCCCATACCGTCGTAGGACATCTGGGCACTGTCGCTGCTCGCGATGGAGGCGATGCCCGTCACGCGTCCGGTCATGGAGAGGTCGGGGAAGGCGGGGCAGGAGATGGTCGCGGTCTGGTCGACGGCCACGCTCGCGATATCCTCCTCCTCAACTTGGATGGTGACCTTCATCTTGGAGAGGTCGGCGATCTGCATGAGCGGGCCGTTCGTCCCCGTGCCGCCCAAGCTCTCGCCGAGATCGGCGCCCACTTGGGCGTTCATGGCCACGATGGAGCCCGCGGCCGGTGCCTTCACGGTGCGCAGGGCGGCCTTTGCGGCGGCGTCGTTGTAGGAGGCCTGTGCGGATTCAACTGCGACTTGGGCGGCGTTCACTGCCTGCTGTGCGCCGGCGACGTCTCCCGCGGGGCCGGCCATGGGGTCGGTTGTGGGCTGGGAGGCGAGTTGCTTTGCCTCTGCGAGCGCCTGCTGTGCGGCCGCGAGGTCGGCACGGGCCTGGCGCAGCGCGCGATCGGCCTCCGCCACGGCGCGGTCGAGCTCGGGGTTCTTGATGGTCATGAGGACGTCGCCCTCTTTGACCGTCTGGCCGGCAACGACGTTGACGCTCTCGATTTGGCCGCCCACCTCGGGTGTGATGACGGTGGCGGAGAGTGGCTGCAACGTTCCCTTGGCGTCGACGATAGTCTCGAAATCTCCCTGGACGGCAAAATCAGTGACGGCTTCCATCATCTGCTCGGGCTCTTTGCCCAGGATGTTGATGGCAATGGCCCCGCCGCCGATGACGACGGCCGCCACGCCGATCACGATGCCGCGGCGCACGAGCTTCTTGCGCCGGCGCTCGGCGCGCTTCGCCTTGAGGGCGGCATATGCCTCGGCGTCGGAACCCTCAAGCGGGGTTTGGCCGTCGGGCCCGGTGTTGGATTCCGTGTTCGTCGCGTCGCCTTGGATGGTGGGGATGACTTCGGGAACACGTAGCACCTTCGTCTCTTGCGGCTCGTCGCCGAGCGTGCTCAGGAACTCGTCCATCGGGTCGTTCTCACGGTTGGTATCGGACATGGGTCTTCCTTTCGGGTGGGATGGACCTGATTTGAGGTTGCCACCTCAATTGGGGGACTGTCCCTCAGTTGAGGTGAGTCGGATGGCGCCTAGATCGCGTCCTCGCGCAGGGTTTGCACGATGGAGCCGCTGGAGGACTTGCGAAGAGCATACGCGGTCGAGACGGCGAGCACGGCGATCACCACGCCGACGGCGGCGATGACCCAGCCGAACGGCACCACGAAGCCGAGCCCCTCGAAGCTCATCATCATCGCCTGGTAAATGAAGAAGGTGACGACGGCGCCGAGTGCCAGGCCGATGGCCAGCCCCCTCCAGGCGTATGAGAAGCACTCGAGGGCGATCATGCGCCAGAACGCACGCCGTCCCATGCCGATGCTCTTGAGCATGGCGAACTCGCGGCGGCGCAGGATGATCGAGTTCGTGAGTGTGTTGAACACGTTTGCGACGGCGATCGCACCGGTGATGAGGATGAAGCAGTTGATGAACAGCTGCACGGTCTCGCCTATGAGCCGCTCGGCGCGCGCGTTCTCGGCGTTGTTCGTCAGATACGTGCGGTACCACTCGCTGCCGGTGATCTTATCGGCGATGACCTCGTTCATGCCGATTTCGACGGCGCGCGCGTCTTCGGCTCCAAAGGATAGATACGCGTACATCGTGTTGCCGTATGTGCCCTCCTCGCTGTGGAAGGCGAATGGCGTGGCGAGGCTGCTCATATCCTTGTCATCGATGATGCCCTCGGAGCTCGCGGCGAGTGTGGGCAGCGCGTTCACGGGGAGGACGAGTGTCGGCCAGATGGATGCATATGCCTTGATGGGCGAGGGGAAGGTCTTCACGATCGCCCCGACGGGCAGGTCGTACGAGTCCAGGAGCACCTCGTCGAGCGGACGCGTGACCTTGCCGTAGATGGGTTCGCCATTCTCGTCGAATCGGGCTTCGTCCCCCTCTCCGTATCCCTCATATCGGGCGACGGGCTCCCCGTTATCGACGCCCGCCTCGACGAACATAGCGTTCTCGACGGATGCGATGTTGGTGAGGAGGTTCGCGGTGCCCGTGGAGGAGAACAGGTCGCGTACTGAATAGCGCTTCCCGTCGTTGGACTGGGTTCCATTGAGCGCCACGGCGACAGGGCTCTCTGGGTCCCCGAAGCGCTTGCGGTCGAGGCCGTTCTCCTCAAGGATCTGATTCCACGATGCGTCGTCGAGGAACAGGACGGAAGCGGGGGCGTAGACGGTGCCGTCGTCGTTTATACCGCGGTCGGGCATGTCGTAGTGCTCGCTTTGGCTTGAGAGCTCGCCGTAATCGATCATGCCGGGCTCGAAGCTCGCGCAGAGGGACGTGAGGAGCATGTACCCCTCTCCGGTCGCGCCTTCGACTGTCGCGAGCGCCCGATATGCGTCGTCGACCTCCTTCAGCCCGTCGGATGTCGTCTCGTCGAGCTCCAGCCGCCTATTGAGCGAGACCTCGATGTCGCTGCCGCCGTTGTCGACGACTTGCGTGAGATAGTTCAGGTAATGCGAGATGCCGCCCGAGATGATGATGAGCGCGACCGATACGGCCAGGGAGGCGACGGCCACACGGCCCTTCGCGCTGGCGCGCGTGAGGTTGCGGTGGGCGAGAAGGCCGGGCACGCCCGCGGTGCGCAAGCGCAGGTTGTCAAAGATGCGCCCGAAGGACGTGCCACGGGCTTCCGCGCGGCGGTTTTTCCGCATCTCCCGGCGCTCGCGTCGGGACAGGCGCACGTCGCGGCTTCCGCGGATGGCGTCCACGGCCGAGATGCGGCTCGCGCGCCATGCGGGGATCGTCGCGCTGATGAAGACGGTGATGACGGCGAGCAAAGCCGATAGGACGAGCACGACGGGATTGATGGCGATCGTGCTGAAGCCGGTCTTCGCGAACGCCTCCTGGTCGATGAGCATTCCGATGCCCTCGCCGGCGAAGGTGAACACGGCGAAGGTTCCCGCAAGCCCCACCAAAAGGCCGACGGGGATTCCGATGATTGCGAGCATGCTCGCCTCGGCGTATACGGTGCGACGCAGCTGTCGCTTGCTGGCGCCAAGCGAGGAGAGCAAGCCGAATTGGCGGGTGCGCTCGGAGACGGCGATGGCGAACGAGTTGTATATGAGTGATATGGAGGCGCCGATGACGACGGCGGAGAGAATGAAGGCGAGCGTGTATAGGGTTCCCCAGATGGAACGGTCATCGGTCATACCCTGATACCGCATGAGGGAATCATGCGAATATGCCGCGGTCTGGCCTTCCATATTCTCGATGTCGTCTCGGTTGCCGCCGCCGTTGAAGATGGCGTGGGGACTACCGGTGTAGTCCTCGATGAGCCCATCGATCTCGGTGCGGCTCTTCAGGTTCGTGGTGAGGTAGATGCTCGTGGTGCGCACGGGGACATCGGGAGAGGAGACGAACCCGAGATGGCCGGGCCCCATTCGTCCCCACACGTCGTCCTTCCTGATCCCCTCTGGGGCATAGAAGCCAACTACCTTGTAGGATTTCACCTCGCCGGGGTTCGCGAGGTACTCGCTGATGACATCGCCCGTCGCGCTTTCCGTTGTGTACAGGGATTCGTCGTACAGGCAGGGCGCCTCCTGGCCGGATTCGGCGTCGACAAAGGTCCGCTCGCCAAGTGCGAGGTCGATGACGCTGCCGATCTCGAGGCCTCCGTCCCATGACGCGCGCGGGACGTCGTCGTCCTTTCCGCTCGTGGGGAGGCTGTCGTAGAGCCAGCTGCCGTCCTCGACGGTCAGGCCCTTGAGATTGTGGGTGAGCACGATCTCGTCAGGCGCCTGGGGGGCACGCCCTTCGGCGATGTGGGGGAGAGGCTTGAGACCTTTCACCTTGTCGGCCGTGGGCCATTCCTGGACGCTGAGGTAGCGTCCCCAATACCCCTCGAAGCTCTTTGGCATGATCGCGTCGCCGTAGGAGATGCGGTCATAGCTGCGCGTGACGCGAGAATCGGCGTGCACGACATCGATTTCGTCCTCGGGTACGTTCACGAGCTCAACTTGCCATGCGCCCTCGGTCACGGTCTCTGCCTTGAGCAGGCCCTCGTAGAGCGTGGCCACGCTCGTGAAGATCGCGGTGATGAGGGCGCAGGAGAGCGCGATGCCGATGATGGACACGATGGTGCGCGAGCGATTGAGCCTGAGGGAGCGTGCGGCGAAGCGCCAGAACACACCTCTGCGGGGGAGGGCGCCCTGTGCGGTGTTTGCGCCTGCAGATGTGGCGGTGCGGGTGTCCTCGGCCATCTTATGCCCTCCGCTCGTCGCGGACGATACGTCCGTCCTCAATGGCGATCACGCGGTCGGCCATGAGGGCGGCGTCCTCGTCGTGGGTGATGACGATGAGGGTCTGCTTGAACTTCTTATTGGATGCGCGCAGCAGACTCATGATCTCCGCGGAGTTCTTGGAGTCGAGGTTGCCGGTGGGCTCGTCGGCGAGTACGACCGAGGGGGCGTTCATGAGCGCGCGGCCGATGGCGACGCGTTGCTGCTGGCCGCCGGAGAGCTGATTGGGTAGGCAGTGCTCGCGGCCCGTGAGGCCGAGGGCGCGCACGAGGGCCGATAGGCGCTGCTCGTTGACGGAGCGTCCGTCCATCAGGACCGGCAGGGTCATGTTCTCCACCACGTCGAGGACGGGGATGAGGTTGTAGAACTGATAGATGAGGCCCACCTCGCGGCGGCGGAACACGGCGAGCTGCTCGTCGTTGCGGGCGAATATGTCCTGCCCTTGCAGCTTGACGGTGCCCGACGTGGGGCGGTCGACACCTCCCATGAGATGCATAAGGGTCGATTTGCCCGATCCCGAGCTGCCGATGATGGCGATGAACTCGCCGGCCTCGACGGTGAAGCTCACGTCGTTCAGCGCGGTTACCGCCGTATCGCCCGTGCCGTACACGCGTGTGAGATGTTCGATGCTGAGGATGTTCATGGCCGTCCTTTCGCCAGCTAGATTCCTATCAACGATACTGGACGAATGACCTTGCCCTGCCATGACCGCAATGTGACAGATGCGTCACGAATCCTCGCGTCCCATCCGCCGATGTGTAATTGGGGACGGGTGCAAATTACACATGGCCATGTGTAATTTGCACCCGTCCCCAATTACACATGGCTGCTACACGACGGCTTTGAAGAACACCAGGTTGAAGGCTGCGCCGGTGATGTTACCGTTCTCGTCGCGGAGGTTCTCGGCGGTGAGGGTGCCTCCCTGCGCCGTCACAAGGCTCTTGGAGAGGGCGAGCCCGATACCGACGCCGGCGGGGTTGACTTCGCTCGACGCGGCGTCCGTATCGCGCGAACCACGATAGAAGCGTTCGAAGATGTGCGGGAGGTCGGATTCGGCAATGCCCGGGCCGGTGTCCTCGATGCGGATGCGACATGCCAGGACGTCTTCGGAGGCGCGCACGCTCACGCATCCTCCGGCCGGGGTGTGCTCCATGCAGTTTTTCAGGATGTTCTCGAGGGCCTCGACGCTCCACGTGAGATCGCCCTCGTAGGAGGCCCCACCCTGCACGTCCGCGCTGAAGCGCACGTCGGCGATGTCGAAGGCGATGGCGAGCGGCTCGAAGCTCTTGCGCACGAGTTCACGCGCGTCGACATCTCCGCAAACGAGCTTGATCACGCCGGCGTCGATGCGGGCGAGCTTGAGCAGGGCAGCCACTAGGTCCTCGACGCGGGCCTGCAGCGTTTGGATGAGGCGCAGGCGCTCGACCAGGTCTTCAGAATCGCCCCGCGCGGAAAGTCGGTCGCGGATGAGCTCGGTGGAGATGGCGATCGAGGTGAGGGGCGTCTTGAGCTGATGGGAGATGTCGGCAAGTGCGTCTGAGAGCGCGAGCTTCTCCGCCTGCAGCTCGTCGACGGTGAGGTTGAGTCGTGCGATGACCTTATCGATCTCGCTCGAGAGGATGGCGAGCTCGCCCTCGCTCATGTCGCGCAGGCGGATATCGCGCTCGCCCGCCAGCACGCGGTCGAGGTTGGCTGCCATGTTTGCCAGGGCGCGGTAGCGCCGGTTCGTAAGGATCATGAAGATGACGGTGACGATCAGCCCGGTGACGAGCGTGCATATGGCGGCGAAGAGGGCGGCGTTTGCAGCGGGGGCTCCCGATGTCGCCATCGAAGTCGCCTCGTTGATGGAGGCGGTGACGATGTGCGCACCGCCGAGAGCGTCGAGCATGACGGAGCGTGTGACCAGGTATGAGGCGACCGTCCCGAGCGCTGTGACGAGCAGGCATGCGATAAGCGCGCGTCGCACCTCGCGATTCCTCAGCATGGGCTATCCCTTCGCCTTGTAGCCAAGGCCGCGGACGGTTTGGATGAGCTCGGGTCGGCTCGGGTCGTCCTCGATCTTGTCGCGGAGTCGCTTGATGTAGACGGAGAGCGTGTTCTCCTCGATGTAGGTGCCCGCGCTGTCCCATAGGGCGTCGCGGATCATATCGCGAGAGACGAGCTTGCCGGGATTCGTGGCAAACAGCAGCAACAAGCGATATTCGAGCGCCGAGAGCGTGAGCTCGACGCCCTTGCGCTCGACGTAGGCGCGATCGGTGTCGATGCGGATATCGCCGAGGCTGACGATGCGCCTGCTCGGCTGCGAGCGGCGGATGGTCGCGGCGATGCGGGCGAGCAGCTCGCGTGGCCGGAAGGGCTTGGCAACGTAGTCGTCTGCACCCATCGTGAGGCCCGTCACGGTGTTGAATTCATCATCGGAGGCCGTGAGGAAGATGACCGGGGTGTCCGGCGAAGTTTCCTTCACGGCGGCGCACACCGCGAAGCCGTTTCCCTCGCGCAGGGTGACGTCGAGCAGTACGAGCTGATAAGTGCCGGCGGATCCCGCGCCCGTGGCGAGCTCGATGGCGCGCGCCTGGGTGTCGGCGGTATCGACGCTGTAGCCCGAGCTCGTGAGGAGTTCGGTGAGGGCGTCGACGATGAGCGGGTCGTCCTCGACGAGCAGGATGCGGGTGGTCATGTATGCCTCCAGATAGGTTTTGCCTTGCATGCCGGCGCGTGCGGCGCGGGCGGTGCGGGGCTAGTTGTGGACGATCACGCAATCGCCCTTGGAGATGATGTCGAATAGCGCTGCAGCGCGGTCGGGGGGCAGGTTGACGCAGCCGTGGCTTCCCGTCCAGGTGTAGGCCTTGGGATTCGAAAAGCTCGCTGCGGACTGCCAGGTGGCGTCGTGCATGCCGATGGCATTGCCCACGAACGGCATCCAGTAGGCGACTGGAGTCTTGTAGTCGGGCTCGCCGTCCTCGTCCTCGTCGAGTCCGATGAGGGTCGAGTTGCGTGTTTTGGCATTCAGGCTGAAGACGCCCGTTGGGGTTGCATTTCCGGTGTTCGGGTTGCCCGTGATGCAGCCGCTCTCCCAGACGAGGTTGCCCGCCGCGTCGTAGTAGCGCGCGTGTTGCTCGGTCAGGTCGATGTCGCAATAGGCGCCCCAATCGGGCTTGCCCATGCCGCTCCAGGTTGCGGCGGAACGCTTAAGCGGAATCTCGATATCGCCGACCTGCTTGTTGGATACGGCGTCTTGGAGCAATTGCACGAGTCGCGCCTCGTCGCTCATCCAGCCGTAGGTGCCGCCGCTCACGGTGACGGTCTTGCCGTCGGGGCGGGTGTAGGTCCGCTCGCTGCCCACGGTGTCGATGTGCGTCTTGGCGAGTTCGCGCACCCATTGACCCACGGGTTCCGTGCTGAGCGTTGGGTTCAGCGCCTCGTCGAAGGTGATCCACTGAGCGAGTTGCGCGCCGTCGAGCGTGGAGACGACGGAGCCTCCCATCTTGAGGTTGACGTTCGTCCCAATGAGTTCGTTGGCACGGTCGATCGCATTTTGAAGTTCCTGCTCCGTGGCGCCGCCGGCAAGGGGAGTGAAGCTGCGCTCGGTCAGTTCGACACGTGCGGCAAGGGTCGACACGGCCACGAGTGCCGCGCGATCGATGGCGTCCTTATCCAGCTTGCGGTTGGAGAGGGCCTTTGAGAGGGTGAACGAACCGGCCTCGGGATCGAAGGCGCCGGCCGCATCGAAGGTCCCCACACGCGTTGCGTTGAACTCATCGATTGCCGCGTCGAGGCTGGCAAGGAAGGCATCGCGATCGAATGTCTTGGGAAGTTCGATCTTGTCGAGCTCCGGTAGTTTGCCGGATTGCGCGTTGGCCGATGTTGCGTTCGCGGGCGTTTCGGGAGAGGCCATGAGGGCTTGGGCCAGGCGAGCGGGCCATAGAGCGGGCTCGTTGTGGGCCATGACGTTATCGACCGCACGGGCGGCGTCGATCACCTCGTTTGCATTTTCGGCCTCGTAGGTCCAGGTAAAGCCGTCGCCAGAAACCTCGAGGACGTAGTCCTCGGCGGCGTCGCGTACGCGGGCGACCGAGCTGTCCCGGTCAAGCCAGGAGAGGTCGGCCCCCGCGACCTTGGTGTTTGGGTAGCACGTACGGGAGAACACGAAGACGCCACCGCCATAGAGGGCGACGAGCAGGCAGCAGAGGACGCCGAGCGCCGCAACGCCCTTGTGACTACGGGGGCGCTCGTCGTTTTGTCTCTTTGCCGGCTCCTTGGCGTGGTTGGGGGCGTTGTGGGCGGCGCGGGATGACGCTCCGCGCTTTGCCCCGTTGGTTCCCGCCGTCCGACTGCCGATGGGCAGGGGGGCGGTGACGTGTCCACTGTTGTTATGCGACTGACTTGTTGGCGTGTTCGGCATCTCCGTCATATGCTGCTCTTTCACAGGTAAATCGGCGTTTTGCCATTATAGCGCGCCGTGCGGACGCGCTGCCGCCCGTGACAGATGTGTCATGTCTCAATGGGGAACAGGTGCAATTTGGGGACAGGCGCAAATTGAGGCCTTTTCGGCGAAACGCCTCAGGCCTCAAGGTGCGTCTCAATTTGTGTCTGTCCCCATTTGAGGCGTGTCCTCGCTTGAGACGTGCTAGGAGCACATGCCGCAACGCGCGCAGGCGGATAGGGCGCTGGGGGCGGTGGCGATGCCTCCCTTTGCCGTTTCGCGCAGGGTCGCGGGAAGCGCATGCCCTACCTGCAACATGACGGCGGCCATCTCGTCGAAGGGAACGAGCGAACGTACTCCAGACAAAGCGAGCTGGGCGCCCGTGAACGCGGCGGCAACACCTTGGGCGTTACGAGCCTGGCAGGGGACCTCCACAAGGCCGCCCACCGGGTCGCATACCAGGCCGAGCATGTTGGAGATGGTTATGGTGGCGGCGTCGAGCGCCTGCTCCGGCGTGCCGCCGTGCATCTGCACGAGCGCGGCTGCGGCCATGGCTGCGGCGGAACCGACCTCGGCCTGACAACCACCCTCGGCGCCGGCGACGCATGCGGTTGTGGAGAGGATGAGGCCCACGGCTGCGGCGCAATAGAGCGCCTCGGCGATCATCTCGTCGATCTCATCCCTGCTCTGGGCGAGCAAGGGCGCCACGGCGAGGACGCAGCCGGGGACGACGCCGGCAGAGCCCGCGGTGGGGGCCGCCACGATGACTCCCATGGTGGCGGAGCGCTCGAGAACGGCCATGGCGCGAGCCGCCGCCTCGGTGAGGGTGTAACCCAGAAGGCTCGGCGCATATAGCGCGCTATTTTGGTCCACACGCTGCGCCTCGCCATTGAGGAAGCCTCCGAGGGAGCATTGCGGCTGGGCGAGCGTGGCGGTGGTCTCGTCACGCATGACCTCGATCACGCGGCGCATATTCGCGGCGGCGCGTTCGGCACCGACCATCCGCTCCTCGCGCACGCGCATGACGCCGCCGATGTTCATGTTCAACTCGCGGCATGCGGCCAGTAGCTGCTCGGCGTCGTCGAAGAGGTCGGGGACCGAGATTCCGGGTCCGAGTGCGGTGACCGATCCGGGCAGCTCGATGAAGGTGGCGTAGTTCACCAGGTCGAGTGCGCGGACGATGGGCAGCACGTCGCGCTGGGGGGCGCCATCGGTCTCGAAGACGGAATACGCCTGGCCGCCCGCCTCGGTGCGGTACGTGCGGCAAAAGGCGATGTTCATCTGCGCCTGGGCGAGCGCGCCGGTAAGCGATGCGAGCGCTCCGGGGGCGTCGCGGTGCGCGACGAAGAGCGTGGTGTAGAGGCCCGAGATCTCGACGTGCACGCCGTTGATGGCGCTGATGCGCATCTTTCCGCCGCCGAGGCTCTCGCCGCGGACGTCCGCCATGGAGCCGGTTTCGCTCTCGAGGTGGATGTCGACGGTGTTGGGGTGGATCGACGGGTCATCTCCGCCGATGACGAACTCATAGGCGAGTCCGCGCTCTTCCGCCAGGGTGAATGCGTCGCGGATGCGCTCGTCGTCCGTATCGAGCCCGAGCACGCCGGCAACGAGTGCGCGATTGGTGCCATGCCCTTTGTAGGTGTGGGCAAAGCTGTTCCACAGGGTGAAGGTGACGCGCACGATGCGCCCGTCGAGCAGCGACGCGGCGACCTGTGCGCAGCGCAGGGCCCCGGCGGTATGCGAGGACGAGGGTCCCACCATGATGGGGCCGAGCACCTCGAACGCGGAGGTGGTGGCAAACGATTGCGGCTTTGCGGGCATGTTGGGCTCCGTTCGAAGAGGCTCTATTCGTTTAAAGAGACGCTGTTCGTTTACATGGTACCCTCTCGTGCCACCTGCGGGCTCATCGCGAGGGGTTTCACCTGGCGGCCAGAGTCTCGTCGACCCTGCCGGGCGCGCCAAAGGCAACCAAAGTCACATGATGTCCCCCTGAGGTGCAACCAAAGTCACAAAATGGGCCCTCGGAACGTGACTTCGGTTATATCTCGGTGATAGTCCGGCGGGATTTCAATGCATGTTCAACACCGCGGCGTCCGCGCCCGCTCGATGGCTATGTTCAACACCGCAGCGTCCGCGCCCGCCCGATGGCTTGGGCCAGATAAACGTTGGGCCGGCTCCCATTCCCCCTGAGCGATTTCTGGGCAGCGCGAAGCTGAGCGAGGGGGGGGTGGGAGCCGGCCCGGTCAGGTCAACTAGAGCGCCATCGGACGGGCGCGGTCGATGCGGGCGAGGCAGTCTTCACGGCCGATGAGCGCCATGGTCTCGCCCAGCGGCGGGCTCACCATGTTGCCGCACTCGGCAACGCGCACGGCGCCGAAGACGAGGCGCTTCTTTACGTCGAGCGCCTCGGGCAGCGGCTCGAGGGCGGCGTCGATGCTCTCCGGCGTCCAGTCCGTCACGGCTTCGAGCGCGGTCTTGGCGGCGTCGAGCACGGCGCCCAGGCCCTCCTTGGCAAGGCCCTTGGACACGGACTTCTCGTCGTACTCGAGCGTCTCGGCGGTCTTGAAGACAGGCGCTGCAACGGCAGCGGCGTCGGCGGGCATCTTGGTGCGGGGGCGAACGATGGCTGCCAGGGCATCCACCCAGGCCTCATCAGCCTCGAAGCCCTCGTCGATCAGGCCGGCTTCGATGAGCTGGGGCAGCATGATCTCGTCGGCAAAGGTTTTGTCATCCATCGCGTTGATGTACTCGGCGTTCATCCAGTCGAGCTTCTTGGGGTCGAAGGTCGCCGGATTCTTGGAGATGCGGTCCAGGCTGAACTTGCTGGCGAGCACGTCGCGCGGGATGACCGTGGTCTCGCCGTCGAGCGACCAGCCGAGCAGCGCCAGGTAGTTCACAAAGGCGTCGGACAGGTAGCCGGCATCGCGATACTCCTCCACGGAGGTGGCGCCGTGGCGCTTGGAGAGCTTCTTGCCGTCGGCGCCCAAGATCATGGAGATGTGGGCGAAGGTGGGCACCGGCGCGCCCATGGCCTCGTAGACCATGACCTGGCGCGGGGTGTTGGAGAGGTGGTCGTCGCCGCGAATGACGTGGGTGATGCCCATGAGCGCGTCGTCCACCACGGTGGCGAAGTTGTAGGTGGGGGTACCGTCGGAGCGGAAGATGACGAAGTCGTCGAGCTCCTTGGCGTCGAAGGTTACCTCGCCATGGACGGCGTCGTTGATCACGACGTTGCCGCGGTCCTCGGGCACCTTGATGCGCAGAACGTAGGGCTCGCCGGCGTCGATGCGGGCCTGGGCCTCCTCCGGCGAGAGGTCGCGGCAACGGCGCTGGTAGCCCTGGAACGGGTCCTTGCGGGCCTGGGCTGCCTCACGGTCGGCGGCCAGCTGCTCGGGCGTGCAGAAGCAGGGATAGGCCTTGCCCTCGGCGAGCAGGCGCTCGGCGGTCTGCTTGTAAAGATCCAGTCGCTCGGTCTGGGAGTAGGGGCCAAAATCGCCGCCGACCTCAGGGCCCTCGTCCCAGTCGAGGCCAAGCCAGCGCATGGCGCGCAGGATGATCTGGGTGTTCTCGTCGGTGGAGCGGGTCGGGTCGGTGTCGTCGATGCGCAGGATGAAGGTGCCGCCGTTGGCACGGGCGAAGGCCCAGTTGTAGATGGCGGTGCGGGCGCCGCCGATGTGCAGCTTGCCGGTGGGCGAGGGCGCAAAGCGGACGCGGACGGAATCGCTCATACTCATGCTCCTTGTGATTGCAAAAGGCATACGTTCAAACAGAGTCATTATAGCGTTCGCATGTTGTTCGCTTGACGATGCGCGCGAAAAGCGCATGCGCGGTACAATCTATCAGCTACATGCCCGGCGGAATGGTAACGGTCGCCGGGTTCAATCATGAAAGGGGCACCCATGCCAACTGAGAATCGTTCCACCATGGAACCGGCTCGCGCCAACGACTTCGGCGCAGATTCCTTCGTCTTCACCTCTGAGTCGGTCACCGAGGGCCATCCCGACAAGATCGCGGACCAGATCTCCGACGCCGTGCTCGACGCCATCCTGGCCAAGGAGGCCGAGCTCGAGGCCAAGGGCTACGTGGCGCCCAACGGCCAGCCCGCCAAGCTCGAGAACGTCCGCTGCGCCTGCGAGACCTTCGTCACCACCGGCACCGTGATCGTTGCCGGCGAGATTCGCACCGAGGCCTACATCGACGTTCAGAACATCGCACGCGAGGTTATCCGCCGCATCGGGTACGACCGCGCCAAGTTCGGCTTTGACTGCGACACCTGCGGCGTGCTCAATCTCATCCACGAGCAGAGCCCCGACATCGCGCAGGGCGTGGACGAGTCCTTCGACGCCCAGGCCGGCCGCACCACCGACCCGCTCGATCTCATCGGCGCGGGCGACCAGGGCATGATGTTCGGCTACGCGTCCAACGAGACGCCCACGCTCATGCCCATGCCTCATTACCTGTCCAGCCGCCTGGCCGAGCGCCTCGCCGCGGTGCGCCACGACGGCACGCTGCCGTACCTGCGCCCCGATGGCAAGACCCAGGTCACCGTGCGCTACGAGGGCGGCAAGCCCGTCGCCGTCGAGACCATCGTCATCTCCACGCAGCATGCGCCCGAGATCGAGGACATGGCCATCATCGAGGCCGACATGCGCGAGCACGTGATCGCGCCCGTCATGGAGGCCGCCGGTATCCCGTGGGAGGGAGCGGACCTCTACGTGAACCCCACCGGTCGCTTCGTGGTGGGTGGCCCCATGGGCGACACCGGTCTCACCGGCCGCAAGATCATCGTCGACACCTACGGCGGCATGGGCCGCCACGGCGGCGGCGCCTTCTCCGGCAAGGACTGCACCAAGGTGGACCGTTCCGCCGCGTACGCCGCCCGCTGGGTCGCCAAGAACGTGGTCGCCGCCGGCTTGGCCGAGCGCTGCGAGATCGAGCTCGCCTACGCCATCGGCGTGAGCTACCCGCTGTCTATCATGGTCGATACGTTCGGAACCGGCGTGGTCGACGAGGCCACGATCACCGAGGCCGTCAAGCGCGTGTTCGACCTGCGCCCGGGCGCGATCATCCGCGACCTGGACCTGCGTCGTCCCATCTACGAGAAGACGGCTGCCTACGGTCACTTTGGCCGCGAGGACGCCGACTTCACCTGGGAGCGCACCGACCGCGTGGCTGAGCTCCGCGCCGCCTGCGGGCTGGCCGAGTAGCCAATTTCGCATGAGGGGCCAGGATTCGCTCTTTCCCGAACTGAATACGGCCGATCAGGGGGCGTCTGCGCAAGCGGGCGCCCTTTGCCCCCTGGGGGGCGCCGCGCCCGAGGGAGGCGGGGCGCCGGTAGTGTCCGGGCCCGTTTTAGGCTATGTCTCCGTGGTGATCGACATCCCGGCGCGGGCGCTGTCCGAGCCCTTCGCGTATGGGGTGCCCCTCGCTCTGGATGAGGCCTGCCAGGTGGGCGCCACGGTTCTCGTTCCGTTTGGTCGGCGCGTCGAGGCGGGGTACGTTGTCGCACGCTCCGAGTCGCTGGGAAAGCTCCCGGGCGCGGAGGGTCTCGAGCCGTCCCGCATCAAGCCTGTGCGCGAGGTCGTTTCCGCCCCGGCGTTCTCTGCCGCCTCTGCCGAGCTCGCGTTTTGGATGAGCCGCGAATATGTGGCACCGCTTTCCGAGTGCCTGCGCCTGCTGCTGCCCCCGGGCGGCTCCGGCAAGGTCGTGCGGCGGGAAGATGGCTCGTATGCGTATGAACCGCCGACCGTCACGCCCGTCACGGCGCGTTGGGTGAGCCTTACCGAGGAGGGCCGCTCGTTCGAGCCCGCCGAGCGCGCGGTGCGGCAGCGCCAGCTCATCGATGCGCTTTCCTGCGGTCCGGTCACCACGCGCGAACTCAACCTCATGAACGGCGACCTGTCCGCCACGATCCGCTCGCTCGAGAAGCGCGGCGTGGTGACGGTGGAGGAGCGCCGCAGCTGGCGCGGATGCGAGGGTTCGACCACGCTTTCTTCCGC
>X13_Wolf__coassemble_175_pt1 | contig 17190 bp, 11 predicted proteins | sample X13_Wolf__metabat2_high_PE_009 | metagenome-assembled genome bin X13_Wolf | reverse complement strand
CTCAGCCTCGACGGTCTCCTCGGCCTGCTCCTCGACGCCCACCAGGACGACGATGGAGGCCTTGATCTCACGGTAGATGGAAATCTCCACCTCGTGGGAACCGGCGACCTTGATCGGCTTGCCAAGCTCAACGCGCTTGCGGTCGATCTCAACGTCGAGCTCGGCCTTGATCGCGTCGGCGATCATGGCAGCGGTGACGGAGCCGAAGAGGACGCCCTCCTCGCCGACCTTGGCGTCGACGGCGACCTTCTGGCCGTCGAGCTTAGCCTTGAGAGCGTTGGCGTCGGCCAGGCGGACAGCCTCACGCTTCTCGATGTTGTTGCGACGCTCCTCGAGCTGCTTCAGGTTGCCCTTGGTAGCAGCAACGGCGAGCTTCTGCGGAATCAGGTAGTTCTCGGCGTAACCCTGAGCGACGTCGATGACGTCACCCTCGCCGCCCTTGCCCTTGATCTCACCAAGCAGAACAACTTTCATGGGTACCCTCCCTACTTCTTCTCGCGAGGACCGCGGGTGGACACCACGGGCACGGCGTACGGCAGAAGAGCCATCTCGCGGGCGCGCTTGATAGCGTTCGCGATGTCGTGCTGATGCTGCGTGCAGGCGCCAGTGACGCGGCGCGGCTTGATCTTGCCGCGATCGGTCATGTACTTGCGAAGGAGCTGAGTATCCTTGTAGTCGATGAACTCAGTGTTCTCCTTGCAGAACTGGCAGTACTTGCGACGCGGCTGACGGGCAGAATAATCATTAGCCATGTCTCAATACCTTTCGTGACGACGGTTCGAGCGAACTCTCACCGTCAATTACACATCCCTTAGAACGGGATGTCCTCATCGTAGACGTCGACCGCAGGGGGAACCGGAGCCGCCATGGGCGCCGGAGCCTGCTGCGGAGCGGGCGCGGGGGCGTAGCCGCCCTGCTGGCCGTAAGACGGGGCGGGGGCGTAGCCGCCTGCCTCACCCTGCTGGCCGCGGGACATGAACTCGATCTCATCGACGATGACCTCGAGCTTGCTGCGGCGCTGGCCGTCACGCTCCCAGGAGCTATAACGGAGCTTGCCCTCGATAGCGACCTTCGACCCCTTCGAGAGATAGCGGCTCACGGCCTCCGCACGGGTGCCGAACATCGTGCAGTCCACGAAGTTCGGGTAGTCCTCCCACTCGCCCGTCTGAGGATTACGACGACGGTCGTTGACCGCCACGCCGAAGCTCAGGACCTGGGTGCCGCTCGCAGTGGCGCGCAGCTCGGGATCGCGGGTGAGATTACCGGAAATGTTGACTCGATTGATGCTCATACGTGTTCACTACCTCTCACGCGGCGTTAATGGGCCGCATCCATACAAATGACCTACTCCTGGTCGTCGCGACGGACGATCATGTGGCGGATCACGGCGTCGGTAATACGAAGCACGCGATCGAGCTCCGCGATGGAAGCCGGGTCTGCATGGAAGTTGATGAGGGTGTAGTCACCTTCGGTGAGCTTGTCGATCTCGTAAGCGAGCTTGCGCTTGCCCCACTCGTCGACGTTGTCGACCTTACCATTGCCCTCGGCGATCGTGTTGTCGATGCGCTTCATCACGGCGAGACGAGTCTCGGGATCGAGGTTGGGGTCAACGAAGAACAGCAGTTCATAAGCCTTCATGTGGTCACCTCCTCTGGACAAACGGCTTCGGGTCGTGAAGGTGCGCCCGAAGCAGGAAAAGACGTGCTAACTATAGCCGAGTCTGCACATCTTGCAAGGTGTCCGCTGCTGCACCCCATGACCTCCACATTTTCGAGCACTTCTGCCAGATGCCCAAACATGTGATCCGCCACGTGATAAGCATGCCACGCCGCCCAGACACAAATCCGCTCCCCGTCGCATCGCGTCTTCTCCGATGTCTCGCCTCCGTCCTCCCTCACCTGAAAGACGCAGCGTGCGGGCAACGCGGCCGAAAAGCAAAATGTGCCCCAGCTGCATTTCTCACAAACAAGAAACGCAACTGGGGCACTATGGAAAACGAAGGCTATCCCGAACCTATTCCGTGATGGGGCCGCCGTCCTCATCGCCGGGAGCATCCTCGGTGCTGATCGGCCCGAGCGGAATGGGCTTCTTCTCAACAACCGGAGTGGCGTCGACCTGGGTCTCCTCAACAGCCTCAACTTGAGCCGTCTCGGAAGTCTTCACCTCAGCCTCAGCGGAATCGGTGGGCTCGAGAGTCTCGACCGAATCGGAAGAAGCTGCGGTGTCGACGGGCTCGACCGATTCGGAAGAAGCAGCGGAGTCGACGGGCTCAACGGGCTGGGCGGCCTCGGCGGGGGCAGAGGCTACGGAATCGGGCTCTCCAGCCGGCGAGGCCATAGGATCAACCGGTGCGGAGGCGTAAGCCGTGCGAGCACCGTGGTGGGGAACATCGTCGGGCAGGGGAGCAGACGAGACACCCCAGCGGTTCACGTCAAAACGTGCGAACCACTGCCCCATCGCATTCACACTCACCAGATTCATCGCCGTCGAGATCACATTGCCCACGAACAGCAGGGCCATCAAAAGCAGCACGAAGAGCAAAACCGGGCCGGCGCCCATGCGCAGGAGCTGGTCGGCCAGGAAGTGCCAGCCGGTCATATAGCCATCCGAAAGCCCAATCACGGCAGTGGCGCTCAGCAGGCCGCCCATCAGCACGAGCATGGCCACCATCGCCACAACGAACGCGTAGACCGAAGACGCCACGGCCCCGATGAGGGTTACCAGCAGGACCTTACAAAAGCCGCCGAAGTCGCGAACGACCATCTGGAACAGTCGGTCGAGGCGCCATCCGGCGGAAAAGCTGTCGTACAGCGTTCCGCGCAGCGCTGCCGCCTGCAAAAACGTACCGGCGAACACCATGATAACGAGGTCGAGCAAGAAGAACGTCGCCCCGGAAGCCAGGATGACCGAGTTCGCAAGACCGCTGCCGCCCGTGGTCATCGCCATCAGCGCGGCAAGCGAACCAGGAAACAGAATCTGCAGGACCAGGCCGCACACAAAGGCCAGGGAAATCGTGACGAGGAAGGCGCGGGCACCCGTGGAGATAACCTTGCCATAGTCAACGCCGCGCTGCTTGGGAGCAGATTCCACGCCCCAGGCAGTGAGCCGCGCCCACTCGAGGCCATAGCCGAGCACGGCGATCTGACCCAATATCGGAATCCAGCTGACCAATGTCAGGACGAGCAGAGGTTTAACCCATCCCTTGTCGCGCGTGAGCATCCGCCACGACGACATGAAACCAACTTCACCAGTTTGCATGCGTGCCTCAATTCCTCAGTCTTCGCTATTTGCATGACTGAAGTGTATCCCGATGAGCGAGACATTTTCACCTGCGCACGCCATCATTAAGCACAGCTTAAGCCGCTCGCAAGAACCCCCTAAGGCGCATGCACCCCGCACTGGCAGAGTCCGGATTGCCGGGCAAAAGAAGCGCGGCGATAAAACACCCGGCGCCGAGCGCGCTCTCGCGGGTCATGGCCCATGGCCGATATACAAAAAAACGAGCCAACGGGCTCGTTAACGCGATGCATGATGGCGGAGGAGGAGGGATTCGAACCCTCGTACGGGGAGTACCCGTAAACGGTTTTCGAGACCGCCGCATTCAACCACTCTGCCACTCCTCCGTAGGATGTGAAAACGGCACGCGATCCAATTGGATGCGTGCCGCTGAAAGTTCTGGCGGAGAGTCAGGGATTTGAACCCTGGAGACGCTTTTGGCGCCTACACGATTTCCAATCGTGCTCCTTCGGCCACTCGGACAACTCTCCGTGAATGCAGGGGCTATTGTACCGTAAGTTGGATGGGATGCAACAGTAATTCTTGGAAAAGGGGGCAAAATTGCTCTACTCCCTCCACAACTGCCTCCGCTAAGATGGTTGAGCCAGTTCATTTTCCCAGGGAGGCACCGTGTTTCCGGCCGTACTCGCAGTCACGCAAAGCGCCGTCTCGGCTTCCGTCATCGCATCCGAAAGCGTCGCGATCCCACTCGCGTTCGAGTTGCTCGCCGTCGTCGTCGCAGCAGCGACGGGCGCACTCACGGCTCGCGAGAACAAGCTCGACCTCGTCGGCGCCATCGGCCTCGCGGTGCTCGTCTCGCTCGGCGGCGGTCTCATCCGTGACGTGATTTTGCAGGAGGGCAACGTCTACATCCTCCGCCAGCCACTCGCCCTGCCCGTCGCCGTCGCAACGGCCACAGCGGTGTTCACGTTCCCCGTCATGGTCGAAAAACCCGACCGTCTCGTGGCGGTACTCGACATCTTCTCCGTCGGCCTGTTCGCCGTCATGGGCGCAGATAAGACCATGCTCTACGGATACCCCGCCATCACCTGCGTCATGATGGGCTTTTTCACCGCCGTCGGCGGCGGCCTGCTGCGTGACGTCTGCCTTGCCCGCGTGCCCTATATCTTCCAACGCAGCAACCTGTACGCGATTGCGGCGATCGCAGGCGCACTCACCTACATCGTTCTCGTGAAATACCTCGATATTTGGAACATCGCCGCGGCCGTGGTAAGCGTCGCCGTCACCATGGCCGTCCGTTGGTGGTCCATCCGCTACAACATCATGAGCCCCACCGAGGTCGATCTGCACAAGCTGCCCGAACCGGTCAAAAAGGTCGCTCGCCCGGTGGTCCGCCCCGTGCGCAAGGCGGCTCAGCACGTGAGCACCAAGACAAGCCAGGCTGCTGAACAGGCCCGTCTTCGCAAAATCGAGCGCCAGCACAAGCGCGATCGCCAGCGGGAGACCCGCCGTCATCGACGCTAGCCGGCAAAGAAAAACGGGTCGCCGCCCGAAGACGACGACCCGCAGCCGTTCGGCTATGCGCGCCGAATACTAGTGCTTGCGACGCTTGGACGCAGCGGCCAGAACAGCAACGCCGGAGATGCCGGCGGCCATCATCGGCAGCATGGACGCATCGCCGGTCTTGGGGAGCTTGTTCGTGGGCTTGGCGGCCGGCTTGGCCGGCTCGTCCTTCACCCAACCGCCATATAGCGTGATGTCGGCCGTGACGGCATCCTTCGCGAAGTCCCACTTCTCGGCAACAGTACCGTCAGCGTTCTTCACCTTGAACCAACCCAGGAACTTCCAGCCCTTGAGGGTAGGGGCGGCAGGCTCCTCAAGCAGAGCCCCGTCCTTGACGACAACGGCAACAGGCTTGCCGGCGCCGGATTCGAAGGTCACCGTAAACTCCTTGGGGAGCTTAGCCAGAACAGTCTCCGCCTTGGTCATCGTTTTAGTGAGCTTGGCATCAGCGAAATAGGTGTTGCACACGGCGCAGTACCAGTGCTCGACAACGCCCTCGGCGTCAACGGTCGCAGGCTTTGCCGGGACATGGGTTGCCTTGTGACCGGGCTTGGTGATCACGAGGGCATCGGGGTTGGGCACCTCGCCGTTCATGCCCTTATCCCAATACAGCTTGCCGCAGACCTCGCACTTCCAGTGCGCTTTCGCACCGTCCTTGTCACAGGTAGCGGGAACTTCAGCAACCTCGACGAGCGCGTGTTCGTGCACGCCAAAGCTGCCGTCGGGATTCTTGTTCAAACCGGAGCCAGGGACGATGTAATCCTCGTTGGGAATGGCACCCTCGTACGTGCCTCCGGAAATTTGGGCGTTGTTCGACGTGTTCTCCTTGTTATCGGTGAAGATGACCTGCTGGTCGCCCGTGTTGACGAACGTTCCACCGCTTACGACCACCTTGCCGTCCTCGAAGCCCTTGGCACCCATGAGGTTAAAAACACTACCTTTGGCGCCATCTGAAGGATCAATGGTACCGCCAGTAATGGTCAGGTCGTTCCAGTTGAGGATGGCGGCGTTGGCGCCATTCTTCACCTCGCCGCTCTTGATCACCATGACGCCATAAGAATCGTTCTTGAGGTATTTACCGCCCTCAATAACACCGCCGTCAACCGTCAGCTTGGCAACATAGCCGTCCTTCTCGGGCTTACCGCTATACCAGCCGTTGTCGACAACGCTCGAGAATCCGGCAGGTTTACCATCCGCAAGGAGCAGCTCGACCCTGGAGCCAGCCTTGAGCGTCAAATCCCCGCGATTCAAAACGGTGTAATAGGAGTTTCCGTTGCCCGAATTGGGCTTAAGCGTACCCGCCTCGGCAGAGCGCTTGAACGTTCCGCCAGAAAGCACGGTAACGGAACCCTCCTCGGTTACCAGAGCGGCACGCCCATGCGACACGTTATCGACCACACCAACGCTGGCAGAATCCACAACCGTGAGCTCGCCCTTGTTGGTGATGGTGTGCCTACCGGCAACGTTGGTGATCTTGTGGCCAGCGAGGTCAATGGTAGCGACCTTGCCCGCGGGAATGACAACAGATTCGGTCACATCGGTTAGAAGCTGAACGGTCGCGCCATCAGCCGCGGTCAGGGCGTCGGCGAGCTTCGCAAAGGTCGCAACGTCACCACTGGGCTTAACCACAGCGGCAACGGTCTTCTCGCTCGGCTTGACGAGCGTGCCGCCCACCCACTCATGGCCATTGGGTGCCGCCAGCGCAACAGCCGGATCCTTAATGACCTTGATGGTTTCTGCGGAATCCTTGTCACAAACAAGCGTGGCCTTGGAAAGGTTGCCGCCGTTGATATTCAGACCAATCGGGCCTTTGCCAGTCGCACCAGGGGAGACGCCCGTCTCGATAATGCCAACGATCACGCCCGCGCCCTTCTCGACCGTCACGACAACAGACTCGTAACTTGAGAAGCGACAAACATCGAACGCCGCCTTGGGTTTGGCCCCGCCGGCATAAATGTTGGTGCCGGCACCAATAGTCACGTTGCCGTTGTTGTTGGACAGAGTGTACTCGGTGCGCGAACCGCCCTTGAGCGTGATGTCTCCCAGCTTGAGGTTGCTGTAATTCTGAATAAGAATCTTTCCACTCGTGCTTTCAGTGGTGATGGTACCGTTCTGGAACGTCAATTTGCTACCCATGAGCAGCTGGAATGCGTTGGTCTCAGTACCCGTCGATCCGACCGTGGGATCGGTCACCGTGTACGTGTGCCCGCCAAGGTCGAAGGTGAACTCCTGACCCCCAGCAACCTGAACGCCCGGTCCGGTCAAATCCTTCGTCAGCTTGATAATGCAGCCCTGGGGCTCCTTCTTGTCGACAATCGCCTCCACCGCTTCGGGCACCGAGGCGTACGCGTTGTCGCCAATCATGACGTCGCCCTCAGCCGCATGCGCGGCAGGCGCAAATCCTACGGCTGCGGCGATCATCACCGCGAGAAGCGATAGGATGCGTGGGGCCTTACTCCATTTTCTCATCGTTCGGTCCTTCCATTCGCTTGCTCGGCCTTCTGGCCGCTCAGCAACAAAATACACCGTTGCAAACAATGGAAATCCAACCCCTGAATGACCTATCGCCAATCGTCGTGTTTTGTCACCCGAACGGTGTGTTACCAGGCCTTTAACAGCTTGATATAGATGATGCCGAGAGCGGTAAACCCACCCTCGGCATCACACCTGGACCCATATCCAAACAACGAAGAACACGGCCTCCTGAAGATCTATTTCGACCTTCCCCGCATCTTGACCACGACGCCGGCAACGACGGCAATACCTCCGATCACGCCCATGATCACGACCGGAATAGCGGAGTCGTCACCCGTCTTCGGCAGGAGGTTCAACGGCGCCAGAACACCCTGCTGGGTAGAGGGAGGCGTCGGCTGCATCGGGACGGCCGGCGCGGGCGCCTCAAGCTTCGGCAGCACCGTGTCGGCCTTCTCAATCACCTGCGCGAGGCCGGCATCGGCAAACACGAGGCCGCAGCGATCGCACTCCCAGTACTCGGTATTTCCCTCCGCCTGGGCAGTCGGCTCCACCGCGAGCACATGCTTGACCAGGTGCCCAGGATGCAAAATCACCTGCTCACTCGGCCTGATCGTGTTGCGGCCCTCGGGATCGGCAAAGGACAGCCCACAGCCGTCGCAATGCCAATACTCAGGACGCCCGTCCACCATACAGGTCGCCGGCACCTCGGGCACATGAGCCAGGCTGTGCGTATGCACCTCCATACCGCCGAGGACCTCTCCCTCAATCTTCACCCCATCGGACACGCGAAGATTACCGTCGTTTTGAATCGCCACCGACCCGGCCCCGGACGCGGCCCTCACCACACCGCTCTCCAGGATTGCCGTCGCACCGGGTTCGACCACCAGCGCGGGAACGCCAGGAGCGGGGGCGATGAGCGCGGCGGTTGGCTCCGCGGCATCTATCGTCACCGTGGCCCCGGCCTCGACCGTTATGGTCGGCGCGTCGCCGGCGCCCTTGAGCGTGTGGGCGAACAGGCTGATCTTGAGATTCTTGCCAGCAGGAACCGTCACCGACTCATTCAAATTGTCGATCAACGTGGCACCGGACCCCGTAAGCCCGGGATCGACGCCGATGGCATCGATCGCCTCCTGCAGCGTGTCGAAAAACGTTCCGAAAACCGAAACGGGCCCGATGTTGAAATCCGGGAACAGCAGCCCGTCCAGCGACTCTCCCCGCCCATCGGCGACGCGCCCAACGGGTTCCTCCGCGTGCGCCGCAGTCGGGGCCGTGGCAAAGCAGGCCAGCAAGCCAGAAAGGGCGACAACCGTCGCACGCCGAGCAATCTTCGCGAACTTCATGCCCAACCCCTTCTGATTACGCCTTGAAGCTCAGCTGCTCAAGACGATCGAACAGAGCGTCGCTGCGGGTGAGGAAGTCCCACGGGTCGAAGATTTCATCAAGCGTCTCGGGCGTTACGGTGCACTCGGGATCGGCCTCCAAGCGAGCACGCAGGTCCGGACCATCCACAGCGGCGTGAACGTCATCCCACACGGCCATGGAGTTACGCTGCACGATCTTGTACGCATCCTCGCGCGAAATGCCCGTATCGACCAGGGCAAGCAGCACCTTGGAGGAGTAGATCAGGCCGCGCGTGAGGTCGAGATTGGCCTTCATGCGAGCGGGATACAGGATGAGGCCGTCCACAATGCGGATGAGGCAGGTAAGCATGTGATCGAGCGCCATGAAGCTGTCCGCCTGAGCAACGCGCTCGGCGGAGCTGTGCGAGATGTCGCGCTCATGCCACAGGGCAACGTTCTCAAACGCCACCTGGGCATTGGACTTCACCAGGCGGGAAAGGCCGCACACCTTCTCGAGCGTGATGGGATTGCGCTTGTGCGGCATGGCCGAGCTGCCCTTCTGGCCCTTGCGGAACGGCTCCTCCACCTCGAGGGTGTCGGTCTTCTGGAGGCTACGGATCTCGGTCGCGATGCGGTCACAGGTCGCGGCCGTGGTGGCAAGGACGCCGGCCAGGTACGCATGATGATCACGCGAGATGACCTGGGTGGACAGCGGATCGTGCGCCAGGCCGAGACGCTCGCAGACATACTCCTCGACGAACGGGTCGATGGAGCTGTAGGTGCCGACCGCTCCGGAGATGGCGCCGACGGCCATGTTCTTGCGCGCATCGACAAGACGATCGAGGTCGCGCTTAAGCTCCCAGGCCCAGCTGCCGAACTTCATGCCGAAGGTCATGGGCTCGGCGTGAACGCCGTGGGTACGGCCGACGCAAAGGGTGTCGCGCTCCTCGAGGGCGCGGCGGCGGCAAATCTCGCCCAGTTTGCGAACATCCTCAATAATGAGGTCGCAGGCCTGGGTGAGCATGTAGCACAGAGCGGTATCGCCCAAATCGGAGCTGGTCATGCCGTAGTGGACCCAACGACTGGGCTTGGGCTCGCCCTCGGGAACCTCGGCGTCCACGTGCTCACCCATGTTGGTGAGAAACGCGATGACGTCATGATGGGTGACCGCCTCGATGGCGTCGACCTCGGCCTTATCGAACCCGGCGTGCTCACGAATCCAGGCAGCATCCTCCTTGGTGATGCCGCACTGGCCGAGTTCGGCCTGGGCCTCACAGGCGAGCACCTCGATCTCCTGCCAAACGGCGTACTTGTTCTCGAGCGAGAAGATGTGGGCCATCTCAGGACGGGTGTAGCGATCGATCATGACGAGGGCTCCTTTCATGAAAAGAGCCCGACACCTCCACGGTACCGGGCTCTTATGGCTCTCAATGGAGCGGGTAACGGGACTCGAACCCGCGAATGTCAGCTTGGGAAGCTGATGCCTTACCACTTGGCGATACCCGCGTGCGGTTAATCCTACCACGCGCACTCCCGCACAGGCAACCGACGTCTTTGCACTCTTTCTTTGAATGAAAACGGGCAAAAACGAAGGCCCTGTGAACTGCTCGCCGCGTGGCGTCGTCTTGAGCTGGGAGACGGCCCGAATGGTCAGTTTTTCTCAGCTTCTTACCAACGCGACGACAGACGAATCGGGATGCTCTCGGGATTTCGCATCGTAGCATCGCCCCACGGGCAACGCACCACAAACACAGCCGCCCGCGTTCAACCACGAGACCACGGGAGGGCACGATGATCGACAAGAGGAAGAAACCGACACGCGGGCCGATCGGAGGCGGAAACGCCAAAAGGGGTCGTACGGCAACCGATGGAACCGCGGCGCGGCAGGCGCGCGGGCGTCGGCGGACTTATCCCCTACCGGGCGCGACACTCAACGCCAGGGCTCGTACTATTCTCATATTCATCCTCATATCTGCAGCCTTTTGCGCACTCTCAGGTCTCGTGGGACCCTGGTCGCGCAGCGCGTTCGCCGCAGATGGCTACACGCACACATTCCCCAACGGAAATACGGTTGAGGTGCATCCCGACGGGACGGTCACGGGTACCTGCGTGATGTCGGGCAACGCCGTTGTGGGAGGCAAATTCAGCGGAAAGGTCACCATGCCGGACGGCGCGACGTACCCCGCACTCTGCTACGAATTGGTCATCGGGGTGCCGAATCACAGCCTGTACCCGGGGCCCTGCGACGGCTCATATCCTTTTGAGGCAAAGCGAAACCCCAACGGCACGTACTTCGTGTTGATCAAAAGCCAAAACGCAGCGGCTGGCGCACCAGGCACCGTGCCAAGCACCTATCCTTACCAGCGTTGCTGCACCAGAGAATGGAAGCTCGTGCTCGATGTGGGCGTCGAATTCGCCAAGCGCTCCAAGGCGCCGAGCCTGACTGACGGCAACTCAGCATACACACTGGGCGGGGCCTCCTTCGACATATACGACGCCGCGGATGAGCGCAAGATCACCTCCATCACCATGGATGCCGGCGGCAAGGCCCGCTGCAAGCTCGCCCCCAACAAGAACTATTACGCCGTGGAAGCCAAGGCGCCCCAGGGCTACAAGCTGCATCAGGGCCGTATCCCGTTCCACGTGGACCCCAAAGGAGCCTCAATCGCATTCGAGGACGCGCCGGGGACCGTCTCCCTCACCGTTCGCAAACAAGATGCCGCCACCGGCAACGGAGCACAAAGGGGCCTCTCCCTAAAGGGCGCCCAATACGAAGTGACTTCCCTGTCGACCCAGGGATGGAAAACGCACATGACAACGGACGAACGCGGCGTCGCCACGGCGACGGGCATCCCTCTGGGCCGCATCTCCGTGGTCGAGACAAAGGCGCCCGAAGGCTATCGGCTCGATCCGACCGCGCACACCTACGAGGTGAACGGCGGCCAGCTTGGGACATCGGGCGTGTTTGAACTCTCACCCAAAGAAGGCTACGGCGAAATGCCCCAGGCATTCGATATCGAAGTGGTGAAATACCTCGAAAGCGGCAACGAGGGCTCCGGATTGCAGAACCCGGGTGCCAAAGTACGCTTTGACATCATCTCGAACTCGACCGGCAAGACCGTCGGCTCCATCACGACCGACGACCGCGGAAGAGCTTCGAGCGCCGGCAGGTGGTTCGGCGAGGGGTCGCGCATCGACGGCATCAAGGGCGCCATCCCTTACGACCGAAAAGGATATACCGTCCACGAGGACCCCGACAGCACGCCTGCGGGCTATCAACCATGCCCCGATTGGGTCATTGGGACCGACCAGATGGTAGACGGAAGCACGCTGCACTACATCGTCGACAACGACTTTGTCGGATCGCGGGTGCAAATCGTGAAATGCGACGCCACAAGCGGTCAGCCCATCCCACTCGAGGGGTTCGCGTTTCAGGTGCTCGACAAGCACAAGAAACCGATATCCCAGGAGGTTTGGCATCCCAATCATGCGGTGATGGACACTTTCACCACCGACGCCACGGGATGCGTCACGTTGCCCGAGCCGCTCGAACCGGGAACCTACTACATCCGGGAAACGAAAGCCGTGAAACCTTATCTGACCAACGGGGACGAAATCGAATTCGATATTGCCGACGACGCCGAAACGCAACCGGTAACCGTCGTGCGCATCTCAGACGAACGGGCGACGGGATCGGCGTCAATCGTTAAGCGCTGCACCGATGACACCTGCCCATGGTGTGAGGAGGGAAACACAATCGAAGGCGCGCACTTTATCGCGGTGGCCATGGAAGACATCGTGAACCCGAGTGGCTCCGTCGATATGCCCAAAGGCGCGGCGGTCGAGCTCGACCCCACCGACGAAAGCGGTGTAGCCCGTATCGATGGGCTGCCGCTCGGCAGCGGAACCGCTCGATATGCGTTCGTCGAGGTCGAAGCAGCGCCGGGACACATTCTCGACCCCACCCCCATACCCTTCACCCTGAGCTGGGTCAACGCGGAAACATCCGTGGTCGACATCGAGGTGACGCATCAGAACACCCCCACCGAAACCGTCATACACAAGACCGATGCGTCGACAGGAACGCCCCTGGCCGAAGCATCGTTCGATGTCTGGCCTCGGGAACTCGAATTCAAGCAGCAGATTGAGCCCGAGCGGATGGCCGGCGATGGGAACCTGGGGTCGCTGCTGATCACGAACTGCATCGGCGCTCGCGACTGGGAGAACGTCGAGATCCGGCTTGACCAAAAGGTCGACTACGCGCTTGCCAGGGCGTCGATCCCCGTCGGCTACTCCTTGCATCTCACCCGAATTTCCGAGAGCGGCGAAAAAGAGGTTGGAACCTCTGAACCCGATGTGACGCGGAGCGCCGAGCGCGTAACGCTCGGTGATACGGACGACATGCTGACGCCCGGCACGTATCGGATCGAGTTGCTTGATGCAGACGGGTCGGCCGTACACGCCGACTACGAAAAGGAACTCCGCATCGAAGCGGGCACGTCACACCTCATCGCCTACACTCCGGGCATACTCGGCATGAAGGGCAGGGTTTCCGTCGAAACGAGAGATATCGAACTCGAATCATATGAGACCGACGACTTTGACCTGGATGGCGACCTGGCCATCATCAGAGACGTTAAACCAGGATCGTATCGGCTGAGCACAACATCGACCAGCGATGAGAAGCTGAACGCAAAAGCGGATGTGGAACTTGTTTTTGGCGAACCGGCTCATGTGCAATGGCGTGAATCCCAGCTCTATCGCACGGATCACACACTCGTACCATATGCCAAGAAATATCTGGATGCGGCGTTTTCCCGTGCGGGCATATCAACGGTGACAGACGAACACGGAGACATGGTCCTAACACACCTTCCGATGCTGCCGCATGAACTCGACGCGCTCTTCAACCTGATTGCGCTCGGAGAGCAGCAGGATCAGCCCCGACATATGGTTGGACCGAGCACCCGTGAGGCCAACGAGGAACCGTTGACCTGGTGTGTTCAGGAAATGCATGCGCCCGCCGGATACGTTGTCAACAAAGAGGTTCACACATGCGCAACCCAAGTCCTGCCGAACGAGGAGGGGGTCGCATCCCAGCGCATCGACATTGCCAACGACTACACCAAAGTCGAAATCACGAAACGGGCATCTGAAACCGAGGAACCGCTTGCGGGCGCACTGCTCGAACTCACGGACGGAGAGGGCAACGTTATCGAAAGTTGGACGAGCACAACGGAGGCCCATCGTATCGAACGGCTCGAACCGGGATCCTACACGCTGACAGAACTCAGGTCTCCTCACACGCACGATCCGGCCGCAGCGCTCACGTTCAACGTGAAACCAACGGCGGACGTCCAGATGGTCTCACTCCACGACAGGCCTATTAGCGTATCGGGCAAAATCGACAAACGTCAGGAGATTGCGAAACCCGTTGCCCCTGACGCAGAAGCGAATGGAGATGACCTCAATCGCGCGAAGGAGCGGGAAAGCGAAGACGGTTCGTTCTCGTACGCTCTCGACTATCGAAATGACAGTTCGAGCTGGGTAGATGAGTTCACCGTTGAAGACAATCTCGATGCGGCCAAGAACGGCATGGCCGAGCTGACGGGCATCACGACCGGGCGGGCGCACGGCGATTACGACGACAAGTTGAACGTCTGGTATCGCACGAATCTCGACCGAGAAGCCGACACGGAGGAAAAGAACGCCAATGCAACGCTTGCAGATGGGCACGTGAATCCCTGGCTTGGCGACGCGGCAGTTGCGGACATCGTCGGCGCGGATGGTCGAGTGATGGACTATAAGGGCTGGAGGCTGTGGAAGGAGGGGGTCTCGGCCACCGAGAGCACCTTCTTGTCCGTCTCCGACCTGTCCCTTGAATCGGACGAGGCCATCACCGACATCCGTCTCGAATACGGGTGCGTGAACAAGGACCATACGTCGAGACCGAGCCAATGGGATGACGCGGACATCAAACATCCGCATGACGATTGGAACCCCGTTCCCCCAGCCCATGGGAAAAAGCAGGATGCAGACGGGGAGTCGGCGGACGCATACGCGCCAACGCTGATCCATATGCGCGCGCTACCCGCGTACACCGGCGGCAGCTCGATAGACAACCGCGCGCATGTTTCGCTCTATCGCAATGGAGGTGGTAAAGGACTTGAAGCCCACGACAGCGACGTCGTCCATCAAGAGGCGGCAAAGGCGCAGACACGTCCAATCATCAGCCTCGATCAGACAGGAGCCGCCCCTTCGCTCAGGACTGCAGTCGGCCTCTCCATCGCAAGCATCGTCGCCGCAGGATACGCATGGCAACGAAAGCGCTGGAGAAGTGGTCGAACGGCGAGTTCTGCTGGCTTGCGTCCTAAGCGCGATAGCGGGTGCGGGGCTCTCAGCAGCCGAGTCACTCACATCCGTTGAACGGAAGACGAGAGACCTGCGTGAAATGATTCGATCTCAGCCAAAGGCCGAGGAGAGAGGATGCACCGAGTTGGATTGGAGGGCCCTTGCTCAGGTCAACCCCGAAATCGTGGGTTGGATCACGGTTTCCGGTACAAACATCGACTTGCCCGTTGCCCTGCCGTCGAAGAATAGGCCGCGCGATTGGTACCTCGATCACGACGCATGGGGGAAGCGCAGCGAACTCGGCTGCCCCTACCTCGACGTGAGATGCGAGGAACGAGGGGCGCACCTGCTCGTGTTCGGGCACAGACTTGGACGATCGCACCACATGTTCACTGAGCTCGCAGGAGCTCACGAGCAGTCCGCCTTCGATGCAATCGGAAACGCAACCTGGAATAGCCGCGCGGGAAGCGAGGTATTCGAACCGGTTCTCTCACTTGTTGTCGACAAAGACGACGCCCTCATACAACGGTTCGAATTCGATTCGCCTTCTGAGCTGCGAAACTGGTTGACCGATTTGCTGGCCCGCTCTGCCGCACATACAGGAAACGTGTCCGACATCGCTCTGGAAGCTCGACGGACCCTCACGCTTGTGACATGTGCGGAAGCACGTCGCGGCGGGCGGCAACGGACCCTCGTTGTGTTTGCCACTCGATGAGGAATTGCGAACGGCCCCCCGATGCAATGAACCCCGGGGTTTCCCCGGGGTTCGTCCTTCGATGATTCGATGTCAGTCCCTTGACGCGGTTCGCGTCTCGAAATCGATTTCGCCCAGCTCTTCGCCCTTCTGCTGTTCAGCCTCGACACGCTCGGCACGGATGCTCTCGGGCGTCGACCATATGCTGCCCAAGAAGAACGAGAGACCCAGACCGAGTAGAACGGCAACGGTGGCCCCTATGAGATATTGGACCCAATGCTCCTTGATGAACTGAATCACACGTCCCCCTCAGGCATAAACCGTTACGAACGACGGATGACTTCGGTCACCACGTCAGACACGACGGCGACGTTCTCAAGGTCGACGTTATAGGGCTGGTCCTCCTCGGTGCGAGCAAGGGCGAAACCGGTACCCTCCACACCGCCGATGGTCAGCGAGCGGAGACTCATGTTCATTGCAACCTGAGCATCGGTGGTGACATACGGCATATCAACCGTAGGGTACTCGTGATGGAAATCGGAGCTCACACGCTGGACGAGCTTGGTGATGCGCTTATCCCCCTTGAGAACTCGCTCCTCGCCCTCGGTGGAGAGCATCGCGACCTGACCGGCACCGACGCTCTCGAGGTTGATGAGGAACACGCCGCGAAGCTTATCGCGATGGGCATCAAGGAAGGCCTGCGTGCCGGCATTCCCGTTTTCGGAAGCGCCGGTCGCAACGAACCAGATGTCGTGACCGAGCAGCTCGTCGTCGCCCATGTCCGCAATGGCCTCGCGCAGCTCGTCCTCAGACGCATCGCCGAACGGGGCGGCGCCGCCCTTCCAGTCATCGTCGTCGAAGTTGTCCCAAGAGCCGATGTCGTGACCGCTACGCTTGGCGTCGAAGGAATCGTCAACGCCGAGCCAGTCACTCATGCTGTCCTCGTCCTTCTTTTTGCGACCGAAAAGACGGGACAGGCCTCGACGCGGCTTCTCGGGCTCGGGAGCCGGAGCACTGATGGTCTCGAATGCGCCCTCGGGAGCGTAGCCCTGCTCGAGCGGAGCGGGGGAGCTGATAACCGTGAAAGCGCTGCGGACCTCAGCGGCCTGCTCGTCGAGAACGGGGGCCGTCACAGAAGGAGCGGCGGGAGCGGGCGCGGCCATGGGAGCGGCGAAAGGATCCACCGGGGTCGCCGACGGATCGGGAAGGTCGAACAGGGATGCGCGGTTGGCGGTCTCGGGCGTGCGGGGCTTGGGCGCCGATGCAGTGCTGGGGACGTTGATCACACGCTGGGGACGGGCGGGGACGGCACGGTTGACCTCGGCCATAAGCGAGTCGACCGTCTCGACCGGCTGCGCGGGCATGGCGACGGTACCGGAAAGGTCGACCGAGCTCTCCTCCGCGGGCATGGTGAACATCTGCGTCGCGCCGTCGGCAGGAGCCTCCTCGGCCGAGCCGTTCGGGGAGGGGGCAACAAAGGTATCTTCAATTGCAGGGGCGTCGTCATCGGAAGCGGAAGCGGCATCGGGG
>X13_Wolf__coassemble_174_pt1 | contig 17452 bp, 16 predicted proteins | sample X13_Wolf__metabat2_high_PE_009 | metagenome-assembled genome bin X13_Wolf | reverse complement strand
GGCCGCCTACTTCCAGCTCGTGACCGAGGCCAACAAGTATCTCGAGCAGGCCGCTGGTGCCGTGGACGAGGATGCCGCGCGCGTCTGCGCCGCCGTGATCAGCGGTGCGCTCGCGCAGCTGGGCGTCAAGCTTCCCGTGATCGAGGAACCGCTGCCCGCCGAGCTCGCAGGCGTTGCCGCCGAACTCGTGGGCTTCGAGGGCGATGACGTGGACGCGGCCGCCGAGGCCATCCTTGCCGCCCGCGCTGCCGCTCGTGCCGCCAAGGACTGGGGCACCGCCGACGCCATCCGCGATCGCCTGAAGGAGCTTGGCCTCGCCATCGAGGACACCGCCGCCGGCTCGCGTATCAAGCGGGCCTAATCCGCGCTTCAATGAGGGGTCAGTCCCCACATTGGGACAGTCTCCACATTGAGGTGAGCGCCAACGTGAAATGTCGCGCCGCATCCGGAGTGCCCGGGTGCGGCGTGCGTGTGTTATGAGCGCGCGGGCGTGGGGGACGGGTGCATTTTGCGCACCGAGATGTGACAATGTCAGCGAGTGAATCGCTTTGAAAGGGGCCGAGATGGCACAGAAGAAGCGCCCGCAAAAGGGCGGCGATAATCAGGGGAAGCCGAGGCGCGGGGCCGATGCCCGTGCGAAGGGCGCGCAGGGACGCGGGGCTAGGTCTACGGCCCAGCAGCGCATGCCTCAGGCGTCTCGGACCCAGCAGACCGCAGCGCCTCAACGCCGCGACGTCCACGCCGCCGAGGGCAACTACATCGAGGGGCGCCGTGCCGCGTTTGAGGCGCTGCGAACCGGCTTTCCCATCAAGCGCGCGCTGATCGCGCAGGGTGTGGAGAACGAGCCGGCCATCCGCGACTTGCTCGCCGGCCTTGGCGAGGCGGGCGTGAACGTCAAGAGTGTGCCCCGCACTCAGCTCGATGCGATCTCGAGCCACGGCGCACATCAAGGCATCGTTCTCGAGGTTGGCAAGTTCCCCTATGCCGACCTCTCCGATATCATCGCCGCCGCACCGGCCGATGCGCCCGCACTCGTGGTGGTGCTCGACCATGTCACCGACGCCGGCAACTTCGGCGCCATCGTGCGCTCTGCCGAGGTTGTGGGTGCGGCCGGCGTGGTGATTCCCAACAAGCGGTCGGCCGAGGTCACCGTCGCAACGTACAAGACCTCCGCAGGAGCCGTCATGCACCTGCCCATTGCGCAGGTTCCCAACATTGCCCGTGCTCTCGAGGACCTCAAGTCCGCCGGATTTTGGGTCGGCGGCGCCACCGAGCACGCGGAGGATGTGTGCTGGGATGCCCCGTTTGAGGGCCGCGTGGCGCTCGTCATGGGGTCGGAGGGCGACGGTATCTCTCGACTGGTGCTCGATACCTGTGACTTCACCACCAAGTTGCCGCAGCGCGGGGAGACTGAGAGCCTCAATGTGGCGCAGGCCGCCACGGCCCTGTGCTTCGAGTGGATGCGCCGCAACCGCGACTCACTCGCCTAGGAACGTCCCATATCGCGGGCGAAGGATTTGCAGACACCGGAGATCTCCGAACGGAAGTAGAGGAAACGGGTCGTGACGAAGAAGAATCGACAGAAGTCAAAGGCCAAGCGTTTTGGCGAAGGTTCGGCCAAGCCGATCGTCGATGCCAGCACCTATGGTGTGGGCAACGCGTTCGCAGGTCTCGGCGCTTCGAGCACGCCCGTGCCGCCTCGCGGCGCTCGCTCGGGGAAGAAGGAGTTGCTCGTGGTTGACGGTTACAACGTCATCCACGCCGCGCCGAAGTACGAGCGGCTCATGTTCGACCGCGGCGATCACCCTTATTCCAGCGATGTGTATGAGCGCGCTAGAACGGCCCTGATCGGCGACGTGGCCGCGTTTGCGGGCCGACAGTACGAGGCGGTCGTGGTGTTCGACGCCGCGGGCAACGTGTCGCCCGATCGCCCGAATCTTCCGCAGGGCGGCGTGCGCATCGAGTTCTCACCCACAGGCGTGACGGCAGATACGGTGATCCAGGATCTGTGCACCCGTGCGCGCGAGGAGGGAAGGGCCTGCTCGGTGGTGACAAGCGACGCGATGATCCAGGCAACCGTCATGGGCCATGGCGTGACGCGCGTCTCGGCTCGTATGCTCGTGGAGGAGATCGAGGATATGAACCGCGATTTCGAGCGCGCCCGCGAGGAGAACGTGGACATCAAGTTGACGCTCGGGAGCCGATTGAGCCCCGAATCCCTCGCCAAGCTGCAATCCTTGCGCGGCCGTTAGAGCTCGGCTATCCTAAACAAGCTTTGCGCGCCTGCGGCGCCCGAAGTGCCAGCGTGGCTCAACGGTAGAGCAACGGATTTGTAATCCGTTGGTTGCGGGTTCGATTCCTGTCGCTGGCTCCATAGAAAGAAGAAGCCCGGTTTCCCAGCGGAACCGGGCTTTTTTTCAACAAGTCGATGGGAATCGAACTCGATTGCGGACAGGCAATTGGATAGTGCTGCATCACGCAAAAGTAGAACCTGGTGATTTGAGACTTAAAAGAGAAAAGGCTATGTCGTCATATGTCGAACACAAGCAGATTGAGCCATCTACCTGCATTGCGATACGCCCGGGCACGTGTATATAAAACCTTTTGTTGACACGCTTACTTGCCACGTTCTATTATTCACTTCGCTCGAGCACAGAGCACCGCAGAAATGCAGCTTCGTGCGAGAGTTTGACAATGACTGGGGATGTGGCACAGCGGCAACTGCGGCGGACTGTAAATCCGCTCCCTCTGGGTTCATAGGTTCGAGTCCTATCATCCCCACCAGTCAGGCCTGTATAGCTCAGTCGGTAGAGCACTTCGTTGGTAACGAAGAGGTCACCAGTTCAAGTCTGGTTGCAGGCTCCATCTGGCGGTGTAGCTCAGTTGGTCAGAGCGCACGGTTCATACCCGTGTTGTCACTGGTTCGAATCCAGTCACCGCTACCAGGTAACTATGGCGGCTTCCGAGGAAACGAGGAGGCCGCTTAAGTTAAGTAGGGACTTGCTCCAAAAGGGAGCAACCTTTTCCAGAAGGAGGGCTTCATGGCCAAGGAAAAGTTTGAGCGCACTAAGCCGCATGTTAACATCGGCACCATCGGTCACGTTGACCACGGTAAGACGACCCTGACCGCCGCCATCACCAAGACTCTGTCTGAGACTGAGGGCTGCAAGGCCGACTTCACCGCCTTCGAGAACATCGACAAGGCTCCCGAGGAGCGCGAGCGCGGCATCACGATCTCCGTCTCCCACGTCGAGTACGAGACCGCCAACCGCCACTACGCTCACGTTGACTGCCCCGGCCACGCCGACTACGTCAAGAACATGATCTCCGGTGCTGCCCAGATGGACGGCGCTATCCTGGTTATCGCCGCCACCGACGGCCCGATGGCCCAGACCCGCGAGCACATCCTGCTCGCCCGTCAGGTCGGCGTTCCTTACATCGTCGTTTTCCTGAACAAGTGCGACATGGTCGACGACGACGAGCTCATCGACCTCGTCGAGATGGAGACCCGCGACCTGCTCTCCGAGTACGAGTTCCCGGGCGACGACCTGCCGATCATCCGCGGCTCCGCCCTCGGCGCCCTCAACGGCGAGGAGAAGTGGATGGACTCCATCCGCGAGCTCATGGCTGCCGTTGACGAGTACATCCCCACGCCTGAGCGCGACAACGAGAAGCCCTTCCTCATGGCCGTCGAGGACGTCATGACCATTTCCGGTCGTGGTACCGTCGCCACCGGTCGTGTCGAGCGCGGCGAGCTCAAGCTCAACGACAACGTCGAGATCGTCGGCATCAAGGAGACCAAGTCCACGGTCTGCACCGGCATCGAGATGTTCCGTAAGTCCATGGACTTCTGCGAGGCTGGCGACAACGTCGGTCTGCTGCTCCGCGGCATCAAGCGCGAGGAGATCGAGCGCGGCCAGGTTCTGTGCAAGCCGGGTTCCGTTACCCCTCACACCAAGTTCACCGGTGAGATCTACGTCCTGACCAAGGACGAGGGTGGCCGTCACACCCCGTTCTTCGATGGTTACCGTCCTCAGTTCTACTTCCGTACCACTGACGTGACCGGTTCCGTCCGTCTGCCCGAGGGCACCGAGATGGCCATGCCTGGTGACCACATCACATCACCGGCGAGCTCATCCACCCGATCGCCATGGAGGAGGGCCTGCGCTTCGCTATCCGCGAGGGTGGCCACACCGTGGGTTCCGGTATCGTCTCCACCATCATCGAGTAACTTCGGTTACCCGCTGATCTAGGCGTACTTGTAGGACCCGGCGCCGCAATTGGTGCCGGGTCCTTTTTCTGCCAGCCTTTACACTCGTGATTGGCTCGGCAAGGCGGCATTCCCGTATCTGCGCTGCCCCTTGATCGCTTTCTTTCTTCCGAGTTGCGTTCAAGTTGTGAATCTCGTTTGCAGAATAGATACGGTAATACCGTTGGCATTGACATCACATGATGGTCGATGGTAATGTTAGCGACCGTGCCCGTAGGGGCGGTAAATGGAGGTTTAGATACATGCGCACTATGGTTACCCTGGCTTGCACTGAGTGCAAGCGTCGTAATTACACGACCACCAAGAACAAGGCCAACATGCCTGATCGCATGGAGATCAAGAAGTACTGCCCTTGGTGCAAGAAGCACACGCTGCACAAAGAGACTCGCTAGTCTCTAAGCATACACGCCAGTAGTTCAATTGGTAGAGCAACGGTCTCCAAAACCGTCTGTTGAGGGTTCGAGTCCTTCCTGGCGTGCCAGTCTGTAATCGTAAGCCTCCTTGTGAGGCTTACGTTTTCTAAAGTCTAGGCGCAAACGCGCGGAGGTAAGCCACAATGGCCAACAACAAGAGCACCAAGAAGTCCGCTCAGAAGAAGACCGAGAAAAAGCCCGGTCTGATCGCTCGCGGCAAGGCGTATCTGGCTTCTGTGCGCTCCGAGATGAAGCGCGTCGTGTGGCCTACTAAGAACGAGCTCGTCAACTACACGGTCGCGGTGTGCGCTTCGCTCATCGTCGTCGGTGTGGCCATCGCGCTCCTCGACCTTGTCATCGGTCAGGGCCTCGTGCTCTTCGCAAGCCTGAGGGGGTAAGCAGATGTCCAAGCGTTGGTACGTCGTTCACACCTATTCCGGATACGAGAACCGCGTCAAGTCCGATCTCGAGCACCGCATCGAGACCATGGGCATGCAGGATCGTATCTTCGATATCCAGATCCCGACCGAGCATGTCACTGAGCTCAAAGAGGGTGGCAAGCGCGACGAGAAGGACGTCAAGATTTTCCCCGGCTATGTCCTCGTCCGTATGGAGATGGACGACGATGCCTGGACGTGCGTCCGCAACACCCCTGGTGTCACCGGTTTCCTCGGCGGTAGTGGCAAGCCCGCTCCGCTTTCCCGCGATGAGTACAACAAGATGATGCGCAAGACCGATAAGGGTTCTTCCGCTCCGAAGCGTGCTGTCGTGGATATCGAGGTCGGTACTTCGATTCGCGTTACCAACGGTCCGCTCGCCGACTTCGACGGCAAGGTTTCCGAGGTTATGCCCGAGCAGGGTAAGGTCAAGGTCACGCTCCTCATCTTCGGCCGCGAGACGCCGGTCGAGCTCGGGTTCGAGCAGATCGAGGTCATCGCCTAGTTTCCGTGTTTGTCCGCGTGCCGCGCTTCGAGTCCGACCGCTCATCGGAACTCGTGCTTCTAACGCGAATGCGCTGACGATATATAGCTTTTACGTTCATTCGTTGTTAAGGAAGGTGTGACATGGCAGAGAAGAAGATTGCCACCGTCATCAAGCTTCAGATTCCGGCCGGTCAGGCCAACCCGGCTCCTCCCGTGGGCCCCGCTCTCGGTGCCGCCCAGGTCAACATCATGCAGTTCTGCCAGGCCTTCAACGCCGCCACGCAGGACAAGATGGGTGACATCATCCCGGTCGTCATCACCGTCTTCGAGGATCGTACCTTCGACTTCGTGTGCAAGACCCCGCCTGCGGCTCACCTGATCAAGAAGGAGCTCGGTCTTAAGGGCGGCTCCGCCGTTCCTCAGCGCGACAAGGTCGGCCAGCTCACCGACGAGCAGCTCACCAAGATCGCCGAGATCAAGATGCCTGACCTCAATGCCAACGACATTGACGCCGCCAAGAAGATCGTTGCCGGCACCGCCCGCTCCATGGGTGTCACCATCGCCGAGTAACGCGCATCTCATCGCATTTCAGTAACTCTCGTGCCATAAGGGCACGTGAACGATGTGGGAGGGTTTTCCCGCTTGTACCACAGGAGGTAATGACATGGCTACCAAGCATGGCAAGAAGTTCCGTGAGGCCGCCGCTAAGGTTGACCGCGCTGCCGTCTACACGCCGCTCGAGGCCGTCAAGCTCGTGAAGGAGCTTGCCAACGCCAAGTTCGACGAGACTGTTGAGGCTCACTTCCGCCTCGGCATCGACACCCGTAAGGCCGATCAGAACATCCGTGGCTCCATCTCTCTGCCCCACGGCACCGGCAAGACCGTCCGCGTCGCCGTCTTCGCCGAGGGCGCTCAGGCCGAGCAGGCCGCTGAGGCCGGCGCCGATGTCATCGGTTCCGACGAGCTCATCGCCCAGATCCAGAAGGGTGAGATCAACTTCGACGCCGCCATCGCCACCCCGATGATGATGGCTAAGGTTGGTCGCATCGGTAAGATCCTCGGTCCCCGTGGCCTCATGCCGAACCCCAAGCTCGGCACCGTGACCATGGACGTCGCCAAGATGGTCTCCGAGCTCAAGGCTGGCCGCGTTGAGTATCGTGCCGACCGTTACGGCATCTGCCACGTTCCGCTGGGTCGCGTCTCCTTCGATGAGCAGAAGCTCGTTGAGAACTACGCTGCCCTCTACACCGAGATCCTGCGCGTCAAGCCGGCTTCCGCCAAGGGCAAGTACGTCAAGAGCATCTCCGTGTCCTCCACGATGGGCCCTGGCGTCAAGGTCGACTCCGCCGTCCAGCGCAACTTCATGGAGGCCTAAGCGATACTTCGCTTAACTCATTTGACTCGGAAACCCGGTTCGCCTCGTGCGAGCCGGGTTTTTCTTTTAGAGGTCGGGTTGTATATCTGGAATGCCCCATGCGACTAACAGGAAGAGCGGCCTTCTCTGAGTGTTTCCTAAATATATATCTGAAACAGTACATCGACAGACATAGTACTGTGTGATACAGTTACCTCAACGTCAAGCAAGGGGAGGTGACCCATATGGCGAGCCGTGATGCCGTGAGCGATCTGATTCGAGGCAATATCGACGCCATCATTCTCAAAACGCTGTCGAAGGGCGACAGCTATGGGTATGAGATTCTCAAATCGATTGGCACCGCGAGTTTGGGCGAGTATGAGATGAAGGAGCCCTCTCTCTACACGAGTCTCAAACGTCTCGAGGGTCAAAAGTTCGTTGAGAGCTTTTGGGGAAACGAGACGCAGGGCGCGCGTCGAAAATACTATCGGCTGACGGATGCCGGTGCTCAGGAGCTTGTGGAGGCAACTGAGCGTTGGGAGCGCGTCCGTGGAATCATTGATCGACTGTTGATCATGGATGGGAGCGAACAATGAACGAGCTTCGCATGTACGTTGAGCACCTGTTCGAAGGCAAAGTGCTTACTCCTGAGAACATCGAGCTAAAAGAAGAGATCTACGGCAATCTCGTTGCCCGCTACGAGGATCTGATCGCCGAGGGTGTTTCTGAAGAAGAAGCTCTCGAGCGCACTAAGCAAAGCATGTCGAGTCTGGACGAAATCGATGAAGACATTGCGTCCGATGATCCTTCGACTATCTCTCCTGTGGTCGCACAGGCCGAGGGGGCCGCTCAGGCAGATGGCGTTGAGCAGACTGAGGAAAGCACGCAGCCTGACGAGACTTTGGCCGATGGTACCAAGGTTATGCCCGTGTCGGATGTTGAGGCCTCTGGGGAACAGGCTGTCCCTGAGCCGCAGCCTGAGAAGACCTTGGACACCGGCAAGGTTCTAAAGTACGGCTTGATCGCGTTTGCGCTCATTGTTCTTCTTGGAGTCGGCGCCAAGCTCATGTTGGGATGTGTCGATGATGCGGCAGAGCACGGGGAGGACCAGGCCTCCGTTGTCCAGGTCGATCCTTCGCCTACGCCGCAGGGAAGCTCCAATTCGAAGGGGGCTGATGCGAATGCGGCTGACGATGCCATCACCGTTGATGAGAATGGTCGCGCGTGGATGGAGGGTGAGCCGGGGGATGAGCTGCTTGCCGCGGTTGTAGGGGCGACGTACTCCGATGCGACTCCCTATGTCGATACGAAGCTCGAGGATGCCGCTTCGGTTGAGACTCTGTTGCATACGCTGCCGCTCGGCGATCTTGCCACGGATATCGACGTCACGAAGGGCTCGGGCGTACTCAGCCTTGCGTACCGTGAAGTGCCCGAGGCATACGATGGCGATTCTGTCGATGTGGCCCTCGCCTACAACGTCGCGGTGCTGTTCAGCACTATGCCGCTCGTAAATGAGATTCAGGTCACTGTTACCGAGCAGGGCGAGCCGATGGACGAAAGCTACTATGTCTTCACGCGCAATGACGTTCAGAGCGCCTACGGTGTCATGCTCTCTCGTGAGATGGTGAACGAGAGCGGTTGGCGTCAGATCAAGGACGACCACCTCTACGCCCGCAAGTTCGCGGAGCGCTTGGTCGAGAAGGCTGAGCGCGAGTGGCGATAGGGTTCCAGTTGACATGATGTAAAGGGTGCGCCCGTGATGTGTTGCGTCGCGGGCGCTGATTCTTATACGAGCGCTGCGATTGCGCGCACTATGGCGTCCGCAGCGGCAGAGGTCTTCAACGTGTCCTCGACCTGCAGGATGATCTTGCCCTTGATACCGAGCTCCGAGATCTCGGAGAACAGGATGCGCGGGCCGTCGATGACGGGGGAGACGCCCTCGCCGGCTTCGAGCGCCAGGGCGGCGAGCTGCTTGGCGAGATCGTCCATATGTTGAGTATGAGCGCAGCCATCCTCGCCAACGCGCGGTACGGCGAACGGAACAACCACGCGGTTGGCCGGCAGAAGATGCACGAGGGCGGTCTTTGAAATGATCGAGTTGGGGATGATCACCGTCTGCCCCATGGCGTCGCGGATGGTGGTGTGACGCCAGGTCACGTCTTGAACGACGCCCGCCTCGGCACCGACCTCGATATTGTCGCCGGGCTTGACGATGCCCATGAAGGTCACCTGCAAGCCGCCGATGAGGTTGGACAGCGTATCTTGGAAGCCAAGTGAGACGGCGATACCGCCGACGCCAAGAGCGGCTACGAGCGCATTGGCGTTGACGCCAAAACATGCATCCAGGATGACGCTGATGCCCGTCGCCCAGATCACGCCGCGGGCGATATTGATGATGATGCTGGAGGAGGGCAGGGGATTGCTCTCCTGGTTGAGGTAACGCTTGAGAATGCGCGTTGCCACGCGAGCGGCGACGGCGGTTACGAGTGCAAGGGCAAGTGCCCACAGCGAGCTTTGCACGAGCGGGATTTTGAAGATGGAGAACAGGCCTTCCACGGGAACTCCTCTGGTGCGTACAACGGGTTCGATTTGAATTCTCACACAACTGAGTGTTCCCAATCACGGGCGCTTTATGACGGGCGGCCGGGGCGTGCCGAGCCGGGCCAGAATCCGGCTCGACAAGCCCCGGCCGCCCGGATGCCATGTCGGATGCGTCAGGCTTCGGCCGACGATGTGCGTCCGCCGCGTTCCGAACGCTCGGCCATGCGTCGCGTGAATCGCATGAACAGCTCGTCGGACGCGGCGATCTGCGCATCGTTGTAGTGTGCCGAGGCCATGTTTTCGAGTACGAGCTCGTAGTCCTTATCGGGGCGGAGCCAGTTGCGGACGTCGAAGCAATCGTCGATCTTCTCGAGGAAGGCCAGGCCGGCTTCGATGGCCTTCTCGCGCTCATCGGTACTCGCGTGAGCCGGCAGCGTGTCCATGAGTCGGCTCACATGGAGGTACTCCTGCGTGAGACCGCGCTCGGGGATGGCGTGGAAGATGCGTTCGATTTCGGCGAGTTCGTCATCGGAGTACAGGTGCGCCGCCACGCCCATCGCGGTCTTGTCGTGGCCCGTGAGTGCGCAGAGCAAAAAGCCCTGTCCATGGCTTGTGCGTTCGAAGTCTTCGATCGCCTCGAGTGCGCGGGCGGCGCGGGCGGGGTAGTCGGGCTCGCCCTGGCCGGAGCGGATGCGCACGATGAGCTCGCGTTGCCGCTCGAGCTGGGCGATTTGCTCTTGAAGCTGCCTGTCGAGGTCGTCGAGCAGACGATCGGACTCACCGCAGCGCTCGTCGCCCTCGGCGCGCTCGGCGTCGAGGTCCTGAAGCATAGGGCCGATTTGCTCGAGCGAGAAGCCGAGTGAGGCCAGCTGACGGATGCGAAGGAGGCGCAAGAGGTGCGTGGGCTCGTAATCACGATAGCCGTTATCGCCGCGCGGCGGCTCGGGCAGCAGGCCGATGGCGTGATAGTGCCGCAGGGTGCGGACACTCACGCCGGCCATGCGTGCAAGCTCGCTGCTTTTCATCTGCGCTCCTCTGTGGGGTCGGTTGGTTTGGGCTCATCGTGTGTTGTACCCACCGATAGTAAAAACCCAGACGTAACGTACGGGTCAAAGCACCCACAAATGCTCCATGTCCAAACATGTCTCAATTGGGGACAGGTACAAATTGAGACGTTTACCCTGTGCGTCTCTCAGGTTCTTATCAGCTTGCTCGGGTATTCTCTAGGCAACGAGTTGGATGCGCCTCATGCGAGAGGCGCTGCGCTCGAAGGGAGGTGCTCCGATGCGCGTGCTGCTGATTGAAGATACGCCGCGTCTGGCAGAGGCGGTGGCCGAGATATTGCGCAAAAGCGGTTACGGTGCCGATATCGCGCACATTGGCGCCGATGGTCTCGCCATGGCGCTTACGGGTGCATACGATGTGCTTCTTCTCGATATCATGCTGCCCGACATGAGCGGTATGGATGTTCTGCGCGAGCTACGCGAATCGGGCAGCGCGGTTCCCGTTATCCTGCTCACCGCCCGACAGGGCGTTGGCGACCGCGTGGCGGGGCTCGACGCCGGTGCCGACGATTATCTTCCCAAGCCGTTTCATGCAAGCGAGCTGCTCGCTCGCATTCGCGCGGTCACGCGCCGCCCGGCGACCTACCGGCCGAACAATGCGATCGAGGCGTGCGGGCTTGTGCTAGATGTGTCGTCGAATGTGCTGTCCATTGTCCGCGAAGGCGCCGTATCGCTCACCGCTTCCGCGGGTGTTGGCGCCACGGCTGCCTCGGTAGAGCTGACACCGCGGGAATCCGCGCTGCTTGAGGCTCTTATGAACAGGGCAGGCTCGCCCGTCCCCAAGGCCGATCTCGTGGCGCGGCTGTGGGGGCCTCATGTGCAAGCGGGCGAGAACCGCGTCGAGGTCCTCGTCCATTCCCTGCGCGTGAAGTTGGCGCGCTTAGGCGTCGCGGCGCGTATCGAGACGGTGCGCGGCGTGGGATATCGCCTCGTTTCGGAGCCAATCGCGGACCAGTGATCTTCCGTATCTGTTGTCCCGCGCGATCCTAGGTGCCGCGGGGCGGATTGTTTACCCGGATAAATCGAACGTCAGTTGAGAGGAGAGGCTATGAGCACCTCGGCATATGACAGTACCATGACCAACTCCCGTGACCTCGAATCCCTGCGTACGCGCCTCTGGAGGCTGTCGTCCATGCTCACCTGCGGCGTGCTCGCCGTCGCATTGGTGGGAACGTGGGTGGCAAACGCGGTGGTGATGGCGAACTCGAATCGAAGCATGCTGCTCAATGTGCTTGGGCAAGCGGTTACGCCGGGAGATTTAATGTGGGCGCAGAAGCATGCGGACGCGCGCGTCGATTACGCCCTTGACGAGCGATATCGCGAGAATGCCAAGCAAGGCCAAGATCAGGGCCAATTCCCCTGGGCGTATGGCACCGCTCCTGACAGCGCCGCTGCATCGGGCCCCATCCTTGCCGATTCCTTCCGTGTGGCGGTTTTTGACGACGGGGGCGTGGCGTTTCTCGATTCGGGGCAGTACGTAATGAGCTATGAGGACATGGTCTCGCTCGTCGAGCGCGCTATTGACGTGCGTGCCGATGGCGGGCCGAAGATGCCTGAGCAAAGCATCGAGGTGTCTGGAAACACATGGCTATGGACAACACAGATTTCTGCGACAAATCCGGCCTATGACCCGGCTGACCCCGAATCATCGGTGATCACCTTCTACGCGAGTGGCGATTTGTCCGACTATGGAAGCGATGGGCTGGTTGCGGCTCGCGCCTTTGCATTTGTGGATATCACACCTTCCGTCACGCAGCTCAAATGGCTTGCACTCGTACTTGGCGTCGCAGGCGTGGCTGGCTGCGCCGTGCTCGTCTTGGTGTGCCGTAGGATCATCGATCGCGCGCTCGTTCCAGTGGCAGAGTCCCAGGCGCGCCAGCGAGAGTTTCTCATCAAGGCATCGCATGAGCTCAAGACGCCCATGGCTTCCCTCTCGTCAAATCTTGACGCCCTGATGGCGAACGCGGATGAGACGGTCACGAGCCAGGAGCGCTGGACGAAGAACATGCGCGAGGACATCGACGAACTCGCTGATCGCACGTGCAAGTTGCTCGATTTGGTGGCCGACCCCGAACGCGGAGATTCAAAGGCGTAATGAGCGCGCGATGGGCTGAGCGTTGGAAAGGCCCAGGATGCGAATGCGAGGCAGGTGGGGCGCGCGGGCTTTCGCGCCGCCCCGCCGAGCCGCCATCGCATCGAGATGGTATGAAAGTCACGAATAAGACCCGAAGTTCGTGACTTTGGATATGTTTCGGTGAAATGCGGGGCAGGGACGAGCGGGGAAGGACGAAAAGCGCTCGTTTCCGCATGGGCCACTGGACCTAAGCTTCGAGGTAACGCTCGCGGAAGGCGGCGATTTCGTCCTCGGTCACGCCGAGCGTGCCGGTGAGGTAGCCCATGAACCCGCCATACGGTTCCAATGCACGCTCCATCGCCTCGAAATAACAGATGGAGGCGGGAGAATCCAGCGTGAGGTCGATGGGAGCGTAGAGGTTAGTGGCGAGGTAGTCGGCGAGAATATCATCGCGACTCACGCCGAGCATGGTCTCGATAAGCGCCGAGCCCATGCCGCAGCGGTCGCGCCCCACGTAGCAATGCCAGAGAGCGGCGCCCTCCTCGACATCGAGCACCGCCCGCACAAAGGAGCGGTAACCGTTGATGCCCGTCTCGTCGATGAGCATGTGCGGGTAGAGCAGCGTCATGAACTCGACGGGGTCTCCCTGGGCCATGGCTTCGAGCTTGTACTCGAACGCGGTCTTCTCGTGCTCCTGCGTGACGCCCACCTGGCTGTCGGAAAAGATCTCGGCATGCAGGTAGCGCGCGGCGGGGATGAGATCCATGGGGTCGGGCAGCTCGGAAAGTTCGATGAGATTGCGAAAGTCGACCACGAGGCGCAGGTCGTAGTCGTCGCGCAGACGGTCGATGTCGGCGGGAGAGCCAAAGCCGAGCGTGCCTGAACGCAGCAGCAGGCCGTGCTTCACGCGGCGACCGCCGGCGCCCACCATGCCGCCCAGGTCGCGGGTGTTGGGGAGCTTGTCGAAGTCGATGCGGCCGTATCCCGGACGCGCCGGATCGGCTGCAGGGGGCAGGTCGACGCGAGAGGGGAGCTCATCGCCCCAATAGTTTTGAGCCATCGTGTGACCTTTCTCGTTGGGTTTTTGCTTCATATTGCGAAGGATATTGCGGTACTCCGGAGATTTACTTTCCGAGTGCGCGGATGGGGATTGCGTAGATACCGTCTTCAATCTGACGGGCGTATTGTCCGTTGCCGGTAATGACCGCCATGAACTCAGGTGGCCTCGTTTGGGCGCGCTCATTGTGGCAGAGTTTATCGCGTAAGCGCTTGAGGCTTTTTACGCCGTCGGGAACCTTGTCTTCACTCACCTTGATTTCAAATGCCGCCCAGCGACCGTCTGCCAGCTGAATGATCGCGTCCACTTCGAGTCCGGCGTCGTCGCGATAATAACGAACGGGGACTGTGTCGAGCTGGCTCATGGAACGTGCGTATACACACAGGTCGCGGATTACGAGGTTCTCGAATACCAGGCCAAAGGTCTGCCAATCGTAAAGAAGCTGTTCGGGTGACATGCCTAACACCGCAATGGCGAGGCTGGGATCGGCAAGATAGCGCTTCGGCTTGATGGTGAAGCGCTTCTTGCTGCGGGCGGGGGGCGCCCAGCCGGGGACTTCCTCAATGAGGTACATACCTTTAAGCGCATTGAGGTATTCGCGAATCCTATGTTCGTCAATAAGGGTTTGCGGTGACTCCTCGGTCCCGAACATGTCGGTGGCAAGTGTTTTGTACGTCGCGGATTGTCCGAGATTGCGAGCTATGGATGCGACGAGCCTTCGAGCGATGTCCGCATCAAGGCCAACCGCGGGGATGCTTATGTTGAAGGTCGCGCGCAGATATTCCTGTGCGATGAGCTGCGCGGACTCGGCATCGAGGTCGAGCGCTTCGGGCCAGCCTCCTTTGCAGGCAGCCTCAACGAGGCCCGGAGTGTCTTTCTCGACGACGCAGGGGTGAAAAACACCCTCAAACATCCCAGATAGACTAACCTGGCCAGTTGATTCTCCTGATTCCGACAGCGTCATGGGGTGCATGCGGATGCGCCCGATGCGACCAGCACCACTGTGGGCAGGCAATTCGTCACCTGAGTTTGGCGTGGATGACCCTGTGAGGATGTAGGCGCCCCGCATCCCGCGAGTGCGGTCAATCTCGTGGCGTACGGTATCCCAGATGCTGGGAACGCGTTGCCATTCGTCGATAACGTGAGGCTGTTCGCCCAGAAGCATCATCGAGGGATCTGCCTTTGCAAGCCCCAACTGCTCGTCCACATAGCTTACGGAAGCTCCGTGCTGCAGTGCTGCCCAGGTCTTGCCGCACCATTTTGTTCCAGCAATCTCGACTGCGCCGAAAATCTTGAGATATCGCTCGATCTGCTCATCAACGACGCGCGGCATATATCCTTGGGGTTTTTGGAATGATTCCATCATTTTTGCCCTTCCTGCGCACTCTGCTCACGTATTCAAGTATAGAGAGGTTCGGATTCTCTGTATCACAAAGTTCGGATTTTCTATTAAATAGAATTCGGATTTTCTAAATCTAAAGCTCGGATTTTCTTAGTATCGTTCCTCGGCTTGAATAAACCGGTCTGAATGTCCGGACGCAGTGCTATACAATATGTGTATTCGTGAGTCGCGGTTAAGGAGCGATACATGCTGAACCCCGAAAGATATTTCGGGGGGGGGGGCATTCAAAGCTAAGGGCCTTCCCCAAGAAGATATAGCGTCAACGTCTCTTTGGGCGTCATGGCGTGACTCAATATCCTGGGCTGTGCCATGGTAAAGCTCGAGGATATCCAGCGAAACAAGCGAATAATCGGATTGTGTGGTGCGAAGCCATGCACGATTCGCTCGGTTGAGTGGTCGGGGACCGACGCGCTGTATGTGACCTACAGCGATGCGAGCGGCAAGCTTGACGAGGTAATCGTATATCGCGGAATGGAGCCCGAACTCTCACTCGATGAGACGGGGGCGTTGAACTTCTCGGCAAACGCGCACGCGCTCAAGCTTGTGTCCGAGGCATACCGTATTTCGCTCGCAAGCGCGTTTGACCCCTACATCGCTGTTCGCACGTCTGCAGTTCAGCCCCTTCCGCATCAAATGAGCGCGGTGTATCAAGAAATGCTGCCGCGCCTTCCGCTCAGGTATGTTTTGGCCGATGACCCGGGTGCGGGCAAGACCATCATGACTGGCTTGCTCGTGAAGGAGATGATCGCTCGTGGCGATCTTGAACGCTGTCTGATCGTGTGCCCGGGAAGTCTGTGCGAACAGTGGCAGGATGAGCTTTTGCTCAAGTTCGGGCTTCGCTTCGAGATTCTTACCAACGACCGCCTCGAGGCCGCCGCGACGCGCAACGCATTTGATGAGATTCCGCTCGCTATCGCCCGTCTGGACAAGTTGGCGCGTGATGAGTCCTGTCTAGAGAAGCTTAAAAAGACTGCGTGGGACCTTGTGGTGTGTGACGAGGCTCACAAAATGTCCGCTACGCTCGCGAGCAAGGGCGAGGTCAAGGCAACCAAGCGCTATAGGCTTGGCCAGTTGCTCAGCTCGATAACTGAAAATCTATTGCTGCTTACCGCAACGCCCCATAACGGTAAGGCTGTTGATTTCCAGCTGTTCATGGCGCTTGTCGATCCCGATCGGTTTGGCGCTGCGCGCAGCGGCTCTCAAGTTGCTCATCCGGACGTGTCCGATTGTATGCGCCGCTTGGTAAAAGAAGACTTGCTGACATTCGAAGGCAAGCCGCTGTTCCCCGAGAGAATTGCCCAAACGGTCAATTACGAGCTCTCCCCAGAAGAAGCTGCGCTTTACGAAGACGTCACCGAATATGTCACGAGCGAGTTCAACCGTGCGGAGCGTCTGGACGGTCAGCGCAAACATAGCGTTGGCTTTGCTCTGACCATGTTGCAGCGCAGGCTTGCATCCTCGCCCGAGGCGATTTACCAGTCACTGCATCGTCGCCGCAAAAGACTGGCGAGCAGAATGGTGGAGATTGAACAGGGGCAGAGGACGGATCTGTTTCAGCGGCGTGCCGGCGAATTCGCATGGGACATGTTCAACTCCGAAGATTTCGATGAAGACGACATCCCGTTGGCCGAGCGCGAGGGATTTGAGGACGACGTGACAGACTCGGCATCTGCCGCGGCGACGGTTCAGGAGCTTGAGGCGGAAATTCGGTCGCTGGAGCTCCTTGAGGCCCGTGCCAATGAGGTGCGCATGAGCGGTCGCGACCGTAAGTGGGAAGAGCTCTCCTCATTGCTTCAGGACAATGCATGTATGTTCGGTCCGGATGGCGAGCGCGAGAAGCTCATCATCTTCACCGAACATAAAGACACCCTGCAGTATCTTGCGGAGAAAATCGCGTCGCTGCTCGGTGACGAGCGTGCCGTTCTGACCATCAAAGGCGGCATGAACAGGGATGCGCGGCGTGCCGCCGAGCAGGCGTTTCGCCAAGATCCCGAGGTGCGGGTGCTCATCGCTACCGATGCGGCGGGCGAGGGCATCAACCTGCAGCGCGCGCACCTGATGGTCGATTACGATCTGCCATGGAATCCCAACAGAATCGAGCAGCGGTTTGGCCGCATTCACCGTATCGGCCAGACGGAGGTTTGCCACCTTTGGAATCTCGTCGCGGCGCAGACCCGTGAGGGAGAGGTTTTTCAACGCCTGTTCGCAAAGCTGGAAGAAGAGCGCCTCGACCTGGGCGGCAGGGTATTCGACGTCCTGGGCAAAGTGACTTTCGAAAACAGGCCGCTTAAGGAGCTGCTGCCTGAGGCGATTCGATACGGGCGCGATCCAGATGTCCGCAAGCGGCTCGACAG